>Ga0210040_10000134_pt1 | contig 145394 bp, 115 predicted proteins | sample CryGeyCG12114_NA_FD_185462 | JGI IMG/M metagenome (GOLD analysis project Ga0210040, IMG submission 185462) | Groundwater microbial communities from aquifer - Crystal Geyser CG19_WC_8/21/14_NA (SPAdes) (version 2) | ecosystem: Environmental > Aquatic > Deep subsurface > Groundwater | place...
GTATTTTACGTTACCGGGGCTACCCCATCGAACAATTAGCCGAAAAATCGTCTTTTATTGAGGTGGCTTATCTGCTTATTTACGGCAAACTTCCTTCTCAGTCCGAACTCGATACGTTCAGCAATCAAATACAACAAAATACCCAGGTACCGGAAGGTATTCGCAATATTTTAGCCGGCTTTCCCGCCAATGCGCACCCCATGGGAATAATGTCGGCCTTAGTAAGTGCTCTTACTGCTTTTTATCCGGAGTCGCTCGACCCAAACCAATCAGCGGAGGACATTAACTTAAACATCGTGCGTCTGCTGGGCCAGGTTTCAACCATTGCCGCCTGGTCTTATAAACACGGCCAGCAACAGCCGCTTGTTAATCCGGAGCAGAGGCTTGATTATTGCTCTAACTTCCTGCACATGATGTTCTCTTCAGAAGGTCAGGATTATCAGGTTAACCCGGTGGTGGTGGATGCCCTGAATAAATTACTGATTCTGCACGCCGATCACGAACAAAACTGTTCTACCTCTACGGTACGTTTGGTAGGTTCTTCGCACGCTAGTTTGTATTCTTCTATTTCCGCCGGCATTAGTGCTTTGTGGGGGCCTTTACACGGTGGCGCCAACCAGGAAGTAATCGAAATGTTGGAAGCCATTAAAGCGGACGGCGGTAATTCGCAAAAATGGTTGGAGAAAGCCAAAGATAAAAACGATCCGTTCCGCCTGATGGGCTTTGGCCACCGGGTGTATAAAAACTTTGATCCGCGCGCCAAAATTATTAAAGCGGCCTGCGATAATATCCTGAAAAATTTAGGCGTAAACGATCCAACCTTGAACATCGCGAAAGAACTGGAAGAAGCCGCCCTGCAAGATCCTTATTTCGTAGATCGGAAACTTTATCCGAACGTAGATTTTTATTCGGGTATTATTTACAAAGCTATTGGCTTACCGAATGAGATGTTTACGGTTATGTTTATTTTGGGACGTTTACCGGGCTGGATTGCCCAATGGAAAGAATTACGCGAAAACAAAGAACCAATTGGCCGCCCACGCCAAATTTATACCGGCGAAACCGAACGGTATTATACCCCCATTGCTTCGCGGTAATTAAACTCTGCGTGATGAATAACAAAAAAGCCGGTATATCCGGCTTTTTTGTTATAATAATGATTTTGTATAAAATAATTATTATCACTTTTATCTGATTAATGATGAGAAATCAGATAACGTGACGTTGAGCAATGCTACTACGCTACAATAAAGTACGGATTAGCCCTAATTACTAATCCTACAAAATTCCAAGTTCAATGCGCCGGTTTAGCTGGCGGTTTTCGGCGGAAGTGTTGGGCTGCACCGGCTTGGTTTCGCCATAACCAACGGCTTCTAAACGATTGCGATTGATACCTTGCTGCGTTAGAAAATCAATTACCGATTGCGCCCTTTTCCGGGATAACTCCAGGTTGAATTGGTTTTCGCCCACGTCATCGGTGTGGCCGGAAATCTGGATGCGTACGGTTTTATTCAGGTTTAAAAACTGCACCAGTTTATTTAACTCGGTTTTTGATTTTGGCTCCAGCGTATATTTATTCGTCGGGAAAAACAAGTTATTCAGCACCACATTGGCACCGGCGCGGATGGGGTCCAGGTATACATCTAAAGTAAGCGGATTAAAATCTTTGCCCGCCGTATAATCAAAGCTCAGGCTTTTCAGCAAATAATTATCCGCCGAAACGTACATGGCGTATTGCCGGCCTTCTACCAAAACAACGGTATAATCGCCAGACTGCTGATCACTTTGTACCTGCTGAATCAAGTTATCGGTAGCTACGTCGTACAATTGAATCAGGGCGCCTAAAGGTTTCTTAGTTTTAGCATCAAATACATTGCCTTGCGCAAAGGTGCTGCTTTCTTTACTTTTCCATTGGTCGGGCACTTCAAACTGAAACAAGTTAATGGTGGCGCCACCTTCTCCCCGAGATTGCTGCCGGGCATAATAACCGGTTTTATTATCGGTGGTAATAAAGATAGAGCTTTCGTTTTCGTAGGTATTAAGTGGATATCCTAAATTTTGGGGTTCCTCCCACTCTCCTTTTTGGTTAAGGGTTACCTTAAATATATCAGAACCACCCAGGCCTAAATGGCCATCACTGGAAAAGTACAAAGTAGAGCCGCTGGGATGAATAAAAGGCGAATTATCGTTACCGGAGGTGTTAACCGATTTACCTAAATTTACGGGCACGGCCCAGGTATTGTCTTCCTGCAAGCGGGTTACGTAAATATCTTCCCGGCCCTCTCCACCCGCCCGAACCGATGAAAAATAAAGCGTGCGGCCATCAGCGGATAAACAAGGTTGCGAATCCCAGCCTTTCGCATTTACCGTTTCGCCTAAATTTACCGGTTTACTCCAGTTTTCACCCGTGCGATAAGAAATGTATAGATCGCAGGAGCCAAACGAACCGGGCCGGTCGCAGGAAGCAAAAACCAAAGTTTTCCCGTCGCCCGAAATACTGCCGGCCCCTTCGTTTAAGCGGCTGTTAATTACCGGCGAAATAGATATTGGTTCCGACCAGCCTTCTGCGCGCCGCATCGCCACAAATAAGTTTTCATCGTTTTCCGGACGGACACCGTTGCGGGCAGTAAATAGTAAATGTCGCTGATTGGCAGTTAAAGCCGGGAAATACTGCAGCACAAAAGTATTGAGAGGGGCCGGCAAGCGGGATGGGTTAAAGTTAATGGGCTTTTTAATAGCTTCTTCGGCAAAGGCAATACTTTTTAGATTATTCTGCGCCTGCTGCACTGCTTTGGCATTCTTGGGTGCGGCCTGTATAAACTTTTCGTAGTAAGTCCGGGCTAAACCGTAATGCCCAACCTTGAAGCTTAGATCGGCAAAATTAAGATACTCTGCTTGCATCGCCGGATTAAAAGGTATCAAACGTAAGCCGTGCCGGTAATTCTGAAAAGAAGCTTCTGAATTACCCATTACCTTATACAAGCCGGCCAGTTTCAGATAAGCTTCGCCAAAGGTAGAGTCCTTTTGTTTGGCATCGTTTAAAGCATCAATGGCTTTGCTAAAATTACGCGCTTTTAAATATTCATCGGCTTTGCCGTACAGATCGGCGGCCTTTTTGGACGTGGTGGAAAGTTTAGCCTGCTGCGCCAGGGATGCAACCGGAAAGAGCAAAATGCAAACCAGGTAAAGATGTAAAAAGCGCCTCATTACGGAATATCCATGTATTTATGCGTTTGCAGGGAAACTTGCCATTGCGGATGCTGTTTTACGTATTCCACGATTAAAGGCAACAAAACAGCATGCCGGCTCCACTCCGGTTGTAAGAAAAGTTTGGTATGACTGCCTACCTGCGCGGCATAACTTTCGGCCCAGGTAAAATCGCTTTTGTTGAAAATTATTACTTTCAGTTCGTGAGCCAAAGGTAATATTTTGGAAACCGGCGCTTTAAATTTTTTGGGCGAAACGCATATCCAATCCAAGCTACCCGATAAAGAGTAAGCGCCAGAAGTTTCAATATTTATCTGGAAACCGGCTGCTTTAAGCTTTTGCGTAAGCGGTCCTAAATTATAGAGCAAGGGTTCGCCGCCCGTAATTACTACTTTACGACCCGGGTAAGCTAATGCGCCCGCCACAATATCGTCTAAAGCCGTTAAGGGGTGCAAAGCGGCATCCCACGATTCTTTTACGTCGCACCAATGGCAACCCACATCGCAACCACCCAGCCGAATAAAATAAGCCGCGTGCCCCGAGTAAAAACCTTCGCCCTGAATGGTATAAAAAGCTTCCATCACCGGCAAAATGCTACCATCTTTCGGCACCGAATGAATAGAGGCTTGCGCTATATCTTTTAATAATTCCAATTTATTTTAATTGTTAATTGCTAGTTGTTGATTGTTAATCGTTCGTTGTTAAATTAAGACTAACCCTACTTACTTATTCTAACTTTCAACCTTTAACTCGTAACTTTAAACTTAACTATAAACTTCTTTCTTGGCTGATTTCAAGGTGTTTTTCAGGAGCATCATCCGGGTTAATGGTCCTACTCCCCCCGGCACCGGGGTGATGTAACTGCATTTGGGTGCTACCGCCTCAAAATCTACGTCACCTTTTAGTTTATAACCCGATTTTGTAACACTACTTTTAACCCGGGTAGTTCCTACATCAATCACCACGGCGCCTTCTTTTACCATATCTTCCGTAATTAAACCCGGTATACCCACGGCAACTACTAAAATATCGGCTTGAAGGGTATATTGTTTTAAATTTTCGGTATAGCGGTGGCAAAGGGTAACGGTGCAATTACCGGGAGTAGCATTTTTAGATAACAAAATACTTACCGGCGAACCAACAATATTGCTACGGCCCACCACCACGCAATGCTTCGCAAACGTATCTATATTATAGCGCCGGATCAGCTCTACGATGCCGGCCGGCGTAGCCGGTAAAAAAGTAGGTAAACCTACCGCCATTCGGCCCACATTGCTGGGATGAAACCCATCTACATCTTTTTGCGGGTTTATGGCTTCTAATACTTTTTCCGAATTAATATGCTTGGGCAAAGGTAATTGTACAATTAATCCGTCAATATCCGGATCGTTGTTGATATCGTGAACTTTGGCTAACAGGAACTCTTCGGTAATATCATCTTCGTAATGAAACAAAGAAGACCTAAAACCCACGTGCTGACAATCGGCCACCTTATGGTTTACATACGTGATGCTACCGCCATCGTGCCCCACCAATATAGCCGCTAAATGGGGTACTTTGCCGCCGTTAGCATGAATTTTATTTACTTCAGCTGCAATTTCTTCTTTAATCTGTTCGGATATTTTTTTACCGTCGATGAGTTCCAAGGTAAGTTAAAAGTTTATAGTTGAAAGTTAATTGATGAGTAGATAATGTAGAAGGTTAAAAATAAAAGTGAGATGCAAACTTTACATTTTACATCTCACTTTCCACAAATTACTAATCTAGTCCAGTTTGAGCACCGCTAAGAAGGCTTCCTGCGGAATTTCCACATTACCTACCTGGCGCATGCGTTTTTTTCCTTTTTTCTGCTTTTCCAGGAGTTTCCGTTTCCGCGAAATATCCCCGCCGTAGCATTTGGCCAGTACGTTTTTGCGCATGGCTTTTACGGTTTCGCGGGATATAATTTTCTGCCCAATAGCGGCCTGAATAGCAATTTCGAACATTTGGCGCGGCAGTAATTCCCGGAGTTTTTCACAGAGGCGTTTGCCCCAATCGTAGGCTTTATCACGGTGTACAATCGCACTTAAAGCGTCTACTTTCTCCCCGTTCAGCATAATGTCCAGTTTTACCAGGTGCGAGGTACGGAAGCCAATCAATTCGTAATCAAGAGAGGCGTAACCGCGGGAAATGGTTTTTAGTTTATCAAAAAAATCAAATACAATTTCGGCCAGCGGCATTTCAAATACCAGCTCCACCCGGTCCGAAGTTAAATAAGTCTGGTTCATAATCATGCCGCGTTTTTCCATACAAAGCGAAATGATTGCACCTACATAATCTGATTTGGAAATAATCTGGGCTTTTATAAATGGCTCTTCAATGCGGTCGATGTAATTAGGTTCCGGCATTTCGGAAGGCGCATTTACCGTTATTTCTTCCCCTTTGGTAGAAAAAACTTTGAATTGTACGCTGGGCACGGTAGTAATTACCGTCATGTCAAATTCCCGCTCCAGGCGTTCCTGCACAATTTCCATGTGCAGCATACCCAAAAATCCGCAGCGGAATCCAAAACCTAAGGCCGCGGAGCTCTCGGGTTCCCACACCAAAGAGGCATCGTTTAGCTGCAGTTTTTCCATGGCTGTCCGGAGTTCTTCAAACTCACTGGTTTCTACGGGGTAAATGCCCGCAAATACCATGGGTTTCACCTCTTCAAAGCCTTGTATTACTTCGGTGGTTGGGTTCTCAACCGTCGTAATAGTATCGCCTACTTTAACTTCTTTTGCTTCTTTAATACCCGAAATAAGGTAGCCTACATTACCAGCGCCCATGATATCACGCGGCTCCTGGTTAAGTTTTAATACCCCAATTTCGTCGGCGTTATAGATTTTGCCGGTATTTACAAACTTTACTTTTTCGCCTTTGCGCAAAGTGCCGTTCATAATCCGGAAATATACTTCGATGCCCCGGTACGAGTTAAATACCGAATCAAAAATTAAGGCTTGTAGCGGTGCTTTCGGGTCGCCTTTGGGAGCCGGAATACGGTCGCAAATAGCATTTAAAATATCTTCTACGCCAATACCTTCTTTGCCCGATGCGTGAATTATATCTTCGCGGTCGCACCCGATTAAATCTATAATCTGATCCGATACCTCTTCGGGCATGGCATGGGGCAAATCTATTTTATTCAGAACCGGGATAATTTCCAGGTCGTTGCCAATAGCTAGATATAAGTTAGAGATGGTTTGGGCCTCAATACCCTGGGATGCATCCACAATCAACAACGCGCCTTCGCAGGCGGCAATCGACCGCGAAACCTCGTAAGAAAAGTCGACGTGACCGGGCGTATCAATCAGGTTCAGCACATACGTTTCGCCTTTATATTGATAATTCATCTGGATGGCGTGGCTCTTGATGGTGATGCCCCGCTCCCGCTCTAAATCCATGTTGTCCAGTAACTGGTCCTGCATTTCCCGCTCCGCCACCGTGGAGGTATACTCCAATAAACGGTCAGCGAGCGTGCTTTTCCCATGGTCGATGTGCGCGATAATGCAAAAATTACGAATGTTCTTCATACAAGCTTTAAACAGAATACAAAGGTAAGAATTATGCTTGTATTAATAGCATTTAATTAGTACCGGTTGTTAGGTTAGTTACCTGTTTTCATGTTTTAGAGCGGGTTACCACTAAAAAGCTATTTACATCTGGTAAAAAGGTGTTTTATACAAAGCTCTTGCAGCGGTAACACGACTGATTTTGGTTTAAACACCGGCATTATTACCGTGGCGGCAGGCGATAATTTGTTTTAAAAATAGTATTATACTCGGAGCTGACCAATTTAACTATCCGTAATAATCCGAATTTTTTTGGAGCCAGAATTGCTGATTGCGTGATTGCGTGATTGCGTGATTGCATTAATTTTAAATCTTGTTCGATTAAAATTGATTTTGTTCACTTTCTTACTCGTATGACGCAAATAGGAAGATATTCGGAAAAGGTACAATAACCGATAAGCAGGAAATTGAATGGCCACTGGCTTCAGCTAGTGGCTTTATAAACCTCCCGCTAAAGCGGAAGGCAATTCAGGTTGACCATTGTTAGCTCCTAAAATTGTTTGAAATTAATGTTTTGCGTAACATCACTTACTTAGCAACTGCTATTAAACTTTTTTATTTTAAGTATTCTGTATGCTAAGCCTAAGCACCCAATATTTTAAAAGACACAGGCGTAAGTCAGCAGACAATTACTTCTTATTAGAGGTAAATAGAATCTTTCTAAACTAAATTTTGTATTTTTGCAGAGCAGTTAGATTTTGCAAGAGAAGAGATGGCAATTACGCAAGAAGATATACTAAAAGCATTAAGTTATGTAGAGGAACCAGACTTGGGCAAGGACCTGGTCACTCTGAACATGATTGAAAATATAGAGATAAACGGGAAAGACATATCGTTTACGGTTATTCTCACCACTCCGGCCTGCCCGCTGAAAGAACTTATTCAGAATGCCTGTATCCGGGCTATTCATACCATGGTAGATGCCGAGGCTAACGTAACCGTAAACCTGACTTCCCGGGTAACTACGGCTAGGGCTCAAAATTCGGCGGTCTTAAAAAACGTTAAAAACATTATTGCTATTGCGTCCGGAAAAGGCGGCGTGGGTAAATCTACGGTAACTTCTAACCTGGCTATTGCGCTGGCTCAAATGGGGGCTAAAGTAGGTTTAGTAGATGCCGATATTTCGGGTCCTTCTATTCCGGTTATGTTCGATACCGAAGAAGAACGTCCCCACGTTTTCCAAACGCCCGATGGCCGCAACCTGATTGAGCCCATTGAGCGCTACGGCATTAAAATGATGTCCATTGGCTTTTTAGCGCCGGCGGAAAATGCTGTGGTTTGGCGCGGCCCGATGGCCAGTTCGGCTTTAAAACAATTTATTTCGGATTGCGACTGGGGCGAACTGGATTATTTGTTAATCGATTTGCCGCCCGGCACCAGCGATATTCACCTGACTTTGGTACAAACCGTGCCGGTTACCGGAGCTATTATTGTAACTACGCCCCAGAAAGTAGCTTTAGCGGATGCGCAAAAAGGTTTGCAAATGTTTCGGCAGCCGCAAATAAATGTGCCCATTCTGGGAATTATCGAGAATATGGCCTATTTTACGCCGGCTGAGTTGCCCCAAAACAAATATTATATCTTTGGCGAAGGCGGCGGCGAGCAATTATCAAAAAAATGGAACGTTCCGTTGCTCGGACAGGTTCCTTTAGTGCAGAGTATCCGCGAAAGTGGAGACTACGGCAACCCGGAGGTTTTAAAACCCGATTCACCGGCCGGCAACATATTTAAAGAATTAGCCCAGGCAGTGGCCCAACAGGTTTCTGTTCGTAATGCTGGTTTCGAAAGAACAAAAGTTGTACAAATAAACAGGTAATTGAACGCATGGTTGAAACGCACACAGATCATCTGCTTTTGGAGCGCATTGAAAAAGCCCTAAACCAAATCCGGCCTTATCTGCAAGCCGACGGCGGTAACGTAAAAGTACTGGAGGTAACTGAAGAAATGGTAGTAAAACTTGAATTGCTGGGTGCCTGCGGAGCCTGCTCTATGTCTACCATGACCATGAAAGCCGGCATAGAACAAGCCATAAAACGGGAAGTACCGGAAATACATTCTGTTTATGCCGTAAACTTAACAATGCCAGAAGTATAATAAATTTATACCTATATAAAATAAACAAAAAAGCCGGAGATCGCTAGACTCCGGCTTTTTTGTTTATTTATCCGCTTAGAAAAACTACAACGATATTCTATCTTTTATTTGGGATTCAAAATCCAGCTATTTGCCTTAATTCCGAACCGCAATCATTAAGCTTAATTCTTTATACCGCATGTTAAACTTCTTGGCAATAGTAGCATTGGTTAAGCTGCCCCGGTAAATATATACGCCGCTGCGGAAATGCTCGTGGGTAAATAATATTTCGTTAATGCCGCCGTGCTTCGCAATTTCCATAAATATAGGCGTAAAAATATTGCTTAAGGCATTAGTGGCCGTGCGGGGTACGCGGGAAGCAATGTTGGGTACGCAATAATGAATAATATCGTATTTACGGTAAACGGGCCGGCTTAAAGTAGTTAATTCTGACGTCTCAAAACAACCGCCCTGATCAATGGTAACATCAATGATAACGGAACCCGGATTCATTTGGGCAACAATACTTTCGGGAATCATAATCCTGGAAGAACCATTCTGAATGGATAAAGCCCCAATTACCACATCCGCTAATTTTAGCTCTTGTTTTAGCAAGGCCCCATCCATGGTGGAAGTAAACAGATGCGGACCAATGCCTTGTTTTAAGCGGCGCAGTTTATAAATATGGTCGTCAAAAACTTTTACTTCGGCGCCCAAACCAATAGCGGAGCGGGTGGCGTACTCGGCTACCGTACCGGCACCCAAAACTACCACGCGCGAAGGCGGCACCCCCGTAATGCCACCCAGGATAATGCCTTTGCCTTCACTGCTGGAACTTAAATATTCCGCGGCAATCAGCATAACGGTACTGCCGGCTATCTCACTCATGGCCCGCACCACGGGTTTGGTATCGGAGCGGTCTTTTAATAATTCGAAGGAGATAGCGTTGATTTTTTTACGGCACAGTGCCGCCACGTAATCGCCGGTGAGGCTGCCCATCTGCAAAGCCGAAATTAAGGTCTGACCCGATTTAAAATATTCTATTTCCTCAAAAGTAGGCGGCGCTATCTTTAATATGATATCGGCGTCGTACACCTCTTTAGTAGAGTAGACGATGTGGGCTCCCGCTTCCGAAAATTCATGATCCGCGTATTTGGAAGGGCCGCCGGCGCCGGCTTCTACCCAAATTTCGTGACCATTATCCGTCAGTACACGTACGGCTTCGGGAGTTAGACCAATGCGGTTTTCCTGGAACGACGATTCTTTCGGGATACCAATAAACAGTCGTTTTTTACGGGTTTCAACTGCCAACATCGATTCTTTCGGAAAAAGCGCCCGGCTCGTAGCGGCCAGCGATTCAAAACCCGAAGGAACTTTCTCAGTCATATGTATTTCTTTTCAGCGTAATGGTACGGGCCTCTCCAATACCTTTATCTATATTTACCAGTACAAATTTTTCGGGCAGTAAGTTCTCTATAAGCGACGGCCACTCAATCAAACATATATTACCGGAATCAAAATATTCCAAGACTCCCATATCCAGGGCCTCTTCCTCACTTTTGATGCGGTAAAAATCAAAATGAAAGAGTACTTCTCCTTTTTTACTTTGATATTCGTGCACCAAAGCATACGTAGGGCTGCTTACGGGTTCTTCTACCCCGGCCTGCCGGCATATTTCTTTTATTAAAGTAGTTTTGCCGGCAGCCATTTCGCCCCGAAATAATAAAATATTGTTCTCTTTTGCAAAATTGAGTATTTCGGCGGCGGCCCGGGGCAAATCAGCTAAAGATGTAACTGCTACTACTTTTTCTTCCATCCAGATGTATCAGGCATTCTTAGAATGCAACGTAACAAACGGAATGATAATTTCCTCTAACGAAATGCCGCCGTGCTGAAAAGTATCTTTGTAGTAGTTAACATAATAATTGAAATTATTCGGATAGGCAAAGAAATAATCTTCCAGCGCAAACACATACGCCGTAGAAATATTCTCTTTGGGCAGGAAAATACGTTCCGGCTTGCGCACTACAAAAACATCTTTTTCGGTAAAGCCCAGGTTGCGGCCGTGTTTGTAACGCAGGTTGGTATTGGTATTCCGGTCGCCAATAATTTTAAAGGGCCGCTTGCAACGTATAGTACCGTGGTCGGTGGTGATTATTAACCGGCCTTTTTTCTCTGAGATTAACTTTAAAGTATCAAATAGCGGCGAATGCAAAAACCAAGAACGGGTAATGGACCGGTAAGCTGATTCGTCGGGCGCTAACTCCCGCACCATGTTGCTGTCGGTACGGGCATGCGAAAGCATATCCACGAAATTATAGACAATTACGTTTAGCTTATTGTTTTCCAGGTTACTAAATTTGTTTACCAAGTCCCGGCCCTGGGTGTTGTTCGTAATTTTGTTGTAACTGAACTTATCGTTTATCTTGTTTTGCTGTAATTGCATTTGCAGAAAATCCTGCTCGTGCAGGTTTTTGCCTTCTTCGTCTTCATCGGACACCCACATTTTAGGGTACTTTTTCTGAATCTCGGCCGGCATCATACCGGCAAAAATAGCGTTACGGGCATACGCCGTAGTAGTGGGCAAAATAGAATAAAACAGGTCCTCGGTATCAACGGTAAAATAATCCGCGATGATGGGTTCTAATATTTTCCATTGGTCATAGCGCAGGTTATCGATCAAAACAAAATACAAAGGCGTGGTCGATTCTTTCATCATGGGAAATACCCGCTCTTTCATAATCTCGTGCGACATCAGCGGACGGTCGTCGGCTTCGTCGTTGATCCAGTCCTCGTAATTATCCATGATAAACTTCGCAAAATTGGAATTAGCTTCGTCTTTTTGCATGTTAATCACGTCGGCCATGCTCTTGCCTTCAGTTTCGTCTATTTCCAATTCCCAACGAACCAGCTTTTTGTAATTTTCGGCCCATTCCTGGTAACTCAACCGCTCGCCGAAAGCCATTCCCAAGGTGCGGAAATCGCGCTGGTAAGACGAATTGGTTTTTTCCGATACCAGCCGTTTGTTATCCAGTATTTTTTTTACTGATAATAATATCTGATTGGGATTAAGAGGTTTAATGAGGTAATCAGCTATTTTAGAACCAATGGCTTCTTCCATAATATGTTCTTCTTCGCTCTTGGTAATCATGACCACCGGCGTACCGGGCCGCACGGTTTTTAACTCATTCAGGGTTTCCAAACCCGAAATGCCCGGCATGTTCTCGTCCAGAAATACCACGTCATAATTGGTTTCCTGAAACTTTTCAATGGCATCGGCGCCACTGCACACCGGCGTAATATCGTAGCCTTTATCTTCTAAAAACAGAATATGGGGTTTCAGCAGATCAATTTCATCATCGGCCCATAAAATATTATATCTTTGCATCGTTTTAAGTCTGTAGCGTTTAGGTTAAAGGTTAAGAACAAGGTTGTAGATTAAAAACACCGTTTGTTTAATAAAACATTTTATCAACTTTTGGGTGTTATGTACACATGTATTCCCTATCTATTTTATATAAATTCAAAAAAGGGGCCACATAAATCTATCTACGGACAACGGACAACAGGCAACTAAGTTATATCTTGAATAAGAAAAAAATCTTCAACGATCCGGTTTACGGCTTTATAAACGTTCCTTCCGAACTGCTGTTCGACATTATAGAGCATCCTTATTTTCAGCGGCTGCGCCGGATAAAACAACTCGGCCTTACGGATTTTGTTTATCCCGGCGCCTTACATACCCGTTTCCATCATGCCCTGGGGGCCATGCATTTAATGAACAGTGCTATTAATACCCTCCGCAGCAAAAATACACAAATTTTGGATAAAGAATGGGAAGCATCGTTGCTGGCTATTTTGCTGCACGATATTGGCCACGGCCCTTTTTCGCACGCTCTGGAAAGTTCTATTTTTACCGATGTGCACCACGAAGAACTATCGTTATTTTTGATGCACAAACTAAATGATGATTTTGGCAACCGGCTGGAATTAGCCATCCGAATATTTACCGGCGAGTACGAGCGGCCATTTTTCCACCAACTGGTTTCGAGCCAACTGGATGTGGACCGCCTGGATTACCTGAACCGCGACAGCTTTTATACCGGCGTAACCGAAGGTAAAATAGGTGCCAATCGTTTGCTTAAAATGATAAACGTTGCCAATGACAAGCTGGTAGTAGAAGAAAAAGCCATTTACAGCATCGAAAGTTTTCTGGTTTCCAGACGGCTTATGTACTGGCAGGTTTACCTGCATAAAACTGTTATCAGTGCCGAAAACATGCTGATCAGGCTCATTGAACGGGCCCGGGAATTAGTACATTCGGGCATAACCGTTGAAACCAATGCGGCCTTGCTTTACTTTTTACAAAATAATATTTCCATCGACGATTTCCATAGGGACGAAAAATTACTGGAGCGTTTTACTTCGCTGGATGATTATGACATTTGGAACGGCATTAAAAACTGGTGCCGGCACCCCGATAAAGTTCTTTCTTTTTTAGCCGATGCCATGCTGCAACGCAAATTGTTTAAAGTAATTATTTCGGCGGAACCACCGGAAATGGATTTTTTATTAGGCATATCGGAACTGGTGCAGGATTCTTTTAAGATACCGGAATCAGAGGTCCGATACCTTATGATTACGGGCAAAATCAGCAACAATGCGTACGAATCCTCCGGCGAAACCATTGACGTACTGACCAAAACCGGGCATATTATTGATGTGGCCGAAGCTTCTGATTTGCCGAATATCCGGGCCTTAAGCAATAAAGTGGAAAAGTATTATGTTTGCTATCCGAAAGAAATCACGGTTTAAAGAAATTGTTTACTAATTTTACCGCATGGAATTTACAGTCGGACAAATAGCTGACTTACTGGGTGGGCAAATAGAAGGTGATGCAGCTGGCAAAATCCGGGCATTAGCTAAAATTGAAGATGCCGAAGCCGGTTCGCTGGCTTTTTTATCTAATTTAAAGTACGAGCATTTTATATATAAAACCGGTGCTACAGCGGTAATTGTGGCTAAAGATCTGGTTCTGAAAGAACCCGTATCTCCCGCCCTTATTCGCGTGGATGATCCGTATTCCAGTTTCACCCGCTTACTGGAAGAATACCAAAAAGCGCTGGCAGCCGCAAAAACCGGCGTGGAAAATCCTGCTTTTATTGGGGAAAATTCTACCATCGGCGAAAATTTTTACCGGGGCGCTTTCTCCTATATCGGTCATGGTTGCCAGATTGGCCAAAACGTAAAAATATATCCGCAGGTATACATCGGCGACCAGGTGCAAATCGGGGATAATACTACTATCTATGCCGGTGCCCGCCTTTACGCCAATACCATTATAGGTCGTAACTGTACCATTCATGCCGGTGCTGTTATTGGTTCTCCGGGTTTTGGTTTTGCGCCCCAAAAAGACGGCACCTACCGCGATATTCCGCAAACCGGCAATGTTATTCTGGAAGATAATGTGAATATCGGGGCCAATACTACAATTGATTGTGCTACGCTCGGCTCTACTATTATTAAAGAAGGCACCAAAATAGACAACCTGGTGCAAATTGCGCATAACGTAGAAGTTGGTAAACATACGGTAATTGCTTCCCAAACCGGTATTTCGGGTTCTACCAAAATTGGTAATAACTGTGTATTAGCCGGTCAGGTAGGCATTGTAGGACATATTTCCATTGCCGATAAAACCACAATCGGGGCGCAGTCAGGCGTTTCTAAAAGTATTTCCGAAAGCGGATTGATTATCCAGGGTTCTCCGGCTTTTGATTATAAGCAGAACCTACGCTCACTGGCCGTTTTCCGGAAATTGCCCGAATTGCAAAAACAACTAGACGAACTAAAAGAAAAGAAATAAATTTGCCTCGCTAATTAGGTTAAAGCATGAACGACAAACAACAAACCATCCAATCGCCGGTAACAGTTTCGGGTATTGGCCTGCATACCGGCGTGATGGCGAATATGACTTTTTTACCGGCTCCCGCAAACCACGGTTATAAATTTCAGCGCATCGATTTACCGGGTCAGCCCTTGGTTGATGCCGATGTAGATAACGTAGTTGATTTATCCCGGGGCACCACTATCGAACAGAATGGCGCCCGCATTAATACCGTGGAGCATACTTTAGCCGCTTTGGTGGGTTTGCAAATTGATAATGTGCTGATTCAGCTAGACGGACCGGAACCGCCGATTATGGATGGGTCTTCAATTGAATTTGTAAAAGCATTGCAAGAAGTTGGTTTTGTAGAACAGAATGCGTTGCGCAATTACTTCGAAATACCCCACGGCATTCACTACCGCGACCAGGACCGGGAAGTAGAAATGGCTGCGCTGCCCTTAGATGATTACCGGGTAACCGTTATGGTAGATTACCAATCTCCGGTTTTAGGTAGTCAGCACGCTTCTATTACCAATATTAACCAGTTTCCGGAAGAAATTGCGGCTTGCCGTACCTTCTGCTTTTTGCACGAACTGGAAACGCTTTACAAACAAAACCTGATTAAAGGCGGCGATTTAAATAATGCCATTGTGGTAGTAGACCGGGTTGTTTCGGAAGAAGAGTTATCGGAATTAGCTACTTTATTAAGAAAACCAAAAGTTGAGGTAAAAAAAGAAGGCATCTTGAATAACGTGGACCTGCGTTATAAAAATGAACCCGCCCGGCATAAATTACTCGATTTAATCGGTGATTTAGCACTGGTGGGCCGGCCCTTGAAAGGCCAGATCCTGGCGGCCCGGCCCGGACACGCGGCCAATGTGGCTTTTGCGAAAAAGATAAAGAAGGTAATGCAGGATGCGGCCATCCAGAACGTACCGGTTTACGACCCTAAGAAAGAACCGGTAATGGATATAAATAAAATCCTGCAAACCTTACCGCACCGCTTTCCTTTTGTTTTGATCGATAAAATTATCTACCTGGACGAAAGTACGGTAATCGGGGTGAAAAACGTTAGCATGAATGAGTCGCAGTTCCAAGGGCATTTCCCGGGTAACCCGGTTTACCCGGGCGTTTACCAGATCGAATCCATGGCCCAAACCGGCGGCATTTTGGTTTTGAGTACCGTGCCGGATCCGGAAAATTACTGGACTTACTTTTTAGGAGTTGATAAATGCCGCTTTCGGCGTAAAGTAATTCCGGGCGATACCATTATTTTTAAATGCTGGCTCCTGGCTCCTATTAAAAGAGGCATTGCTAAAATGCAGGGTCAGGCCTTTGTAAACGGCAAAGTAGTAATGGAAGCCGAAATGTCGGCCAGTATCGTTCGAAAAGATAATGTGTAAATTTAATTATGAATTAGAAATTATGAATTAGAAATTATTAGCATTGCCAGAGAGGTGCATCTTATAATTACCTAGTTTTGTAGCAGTCAGAAGTTTTTATAATTTAAAATCAAAGCCTGTTTAAATAATTTCTAATTTTTAATTCATAATTTCTAATTCAAAGAAAAATGAATCAACCTTTAGCCTATATTCATCCGGAAGCTAAAATTGCCCAGAACGTTGTTATTGAGCCGTTTACCACAATTTCCAAAAACGTAGAAATTGCCGAAGGAACCTGGATTGGCCCCAACGTAACTATTATGGAAGGTGCCCGGATTGGCAAAAACTGCAAAGTATACCCAGGCGCCGTTATTTCGGCAGCTCCCCAGGATCTGAAATATAAAGGCGAACCGTCCACAGTTACTATTGGCGACAACACCGTTATCCGGGAGTGTGTAACCATTAACCGGGGCACGGCTTTAGATAAAAACAACACCAAAATTGGCGATAACTGCCTGGTTATGGCTTATGTGCATATTGCCCACGATTGCATTATCGGCAACAATGTTATTATAGCCAACGCTGTGCAATTGGCCGGCCACATAGAAGTACAAGATCACGTATTTATTGGTGGTACTACGGCCGTTCAGCAATTTGTAAAAATAGGAGCGCACGTAATGGTTTCGGGCGGCACGCTGGTCCGGAAAGATATACCGCCGTTTGTAAAAGCTGCTCGTGAGCCGCTGGCTTATGCCGGGGTCAACTCTATCGGTTTACGCCGTCGGGGTTTCTCCAACGAAAAAATTACGGAAATACAGGAAATTTACCGCACGCTGTTTTTAAGTGGCCTAAATTATACTGCCGCCCTGGATAAAATAGAATTAGTAATGGCACCCAGCGCCGAGCGGGACGATATTCTTAATTTTTTCCGGACGTCGGAACGTGGCGTAATTAAAGGCTACACGGCTAAAGATGCAGATTAAGGTTACCGACCTGGGTAAACGCTATCATTACGAATGGATTTTCCGGCACCTAGACTACCAATTTGAGGCAGATAAATCGTATGCCATTCTAGGGCATAACGGCTCCGGCAAATCCACGCTGGTTAATATTATTTCGGGTTATCTATCTGCCAACGAAGGCTCCATCCAATACAATTATCAAGGCAAGTTAATTTCAGCCGATAATCTATTTAGATACCTGGCTTACACAGCGCCTTACCTGGAATTAATTGAAGAATTTACGTTGCTGGAATTGGTCCGGTATCACGCTCGTTTTAAAAAACTTCTCGTCCACACTCCGGATGAGCTCATTCAGAAGTTGTATCTCGAAAAAGCCCGTCATAAATATGTAAAAGATTTTTCTTCGGGCATGAAGCAGCGGCTTAAACTTGGCTTAGCCATTTACACGGATGCACCAGTTTTGCTCTTGGATGAACCCACCACCAACCTGGACCAGGAAGGCGTAAACTGGTACCTGGACAACGTACAGCAGAACCGTAAAAACCGGCTGGTACTGGTTTCTTCTAATATTGCGCAGGAATACAGCTTTTGTGAAGAAAAAATCCGCATCACCGATTATCACCCCGCACCTAAGTAAGAAAGGCAAACTTTCAAAGAAGCTTGCCTTTATAAAACGCAGTAGTTTATTTATGAGCTTACGCCCACAATTAAGATTTGGGCTTTAAAAATATAAGCAGGTGCGTGTTTAAACACATTTCTTCTTTACCATCTTACTGCAGCGTAATTACCTAAATACTTACTACTGTTTCGCAAATACGCGTCTTAATAATTCGGTGGTACGGGCTATAGGATTTTCGCGAATGTTGGCCTCTTCTTGTGCTACCAGCACAAATAAACCATCAATAGCTTTTTGGGTAGCATAACCGGTTAAATCGGGGTTTACTTTTTGCACCAAAGGCAGTTTATTGTACGTTCCCATTACATCCGAATAATACTTGGTGGCATTGGTTTTATCCAGCGAAGCCTGAATCTTGGGTGTAAAAGCAACCAGGAGTTGATCGCTGGTGGTTCTTTTTAAATATTGGGTAGCGGCGTTTTTGCCACCGGTTAAAATACCCCAAACATCTTTGATGGTAAGTTGCTTAATGGCACTTAAAAAAATAGGCTTCGCACTGGTAGCCGCATCTTCGGCAGCCCGGTTCAAGGATAATACAAAATCATCGACCAGGCTCCCCATTCCAATAGCCCGTAAGGAAGTCTCTACTTTGCTAACTTCCGACGGGAATGCAATGCGGATCAGCGCATTTTTATAATAACCATCGGGTTGGGCCGCGGTAGTGGCGCCTTTGCTGATACCCACCGATAAAGCTTCTTTCAGGCCGCCGGCTACTTCGGTTTCCGTTAGGGGCCGGTTCGCATTAATAACATCGGAAACACCTTGCGAAACAGTTCCTATCTGGGAGGTAGTACAGGAAGTAACACCAAAAGAAAAAACAAAACAAGCCAGTAATGTATAGTTTCTCATAAAATGTACGTATTAACTTTAAGCAGATAATTTATTCTATTTGCATAAATCAGACCAGAAAATGAATATCCAGTTAGCAGATATAATTACCATTGGCGATGAAATTCTTTATGGACAAATCGTAGATACCAATTCCGCCTGGTTAGGCACCGAACTAACTAAAATTGGCTTAAAAGTCCGGCAAATTACATCAATTTCTGATAATCCGGAACACATCATTCAAACATTAGACCGGGTAAAGAAAGAAGCTGCGGTAATTTTTATTACCGGCGGCTTGGGCCCTACCAAAGACGATTTAACCAAACATACCCTTTGCCGGTATTTTAATACGGAATTAGTTTTACACGAACCGTCGTTGGTGCACATCACCGAATTATTTAAACGCTACGGCCGGGGACTAACCGAATTAAATCGCCAGCAAGCTTTTTTACCCGCTAACTGTACCCCCGTTTCAAATCCGTTAGGTACAGCACCCGGTATGTGGTTTGAGCAGGAAGGCGTCATTTTTGTTTCGATGCCGGGCGTTCCTTTTGAAATGAAGGGCATAATGACCGATAGGGTATTACCGAAACTGAAAGAAAAATTTCAGGGCCAGCAAATTCAGCACCAGGTTATTCAGACTATTGGCATAGGTGAATCTTTTCTCGCGGAAAAAATAGCGGACTGGGAAGACAACTTACCGCCTAACGTAAAACTAGCTTATTTGCCCAATCTAAGCGGCGTGAGGCTCCGGCTAACCGGCTTTTATAATGGTGAAGATAGCCTGGAAACGCAATTAAACGCCGAAACCGAAAAACTGCAGCGCCTCATTCCGGAATATATTTTTGCCCTCGGCGAAATTCCCATTGAAGCCGCTATGGGCAATTTGTTAAAAGAAAAAGGCTTTACCATTGCTACCGCCGAAAGTTGTACGGGCGGGCACCTGGCCCATAAACTAATCAGTATGGCAGGTTCTTCCGAATACTTTATCGGGAGCATTCTGGCTTACCACAATAATGTAAAGATAAATCAACTGGGCATTAACCCGGAAGATTTAAGCCAACACGGTGCCGTGAGCGAAGCAGTTGTTAGTCAGATGGCAGCCAACGTACGTACTATGCTGAATACCGATATTGGTTTAGCTACCAGCGGCATTGCCGGACCGGGCGGTGGTACGCCCGACAAACCGGTTGGCACCATCTGGATTGCCTACGCCGATGCGGAAAAAACAATAGCCCGCCAACTTTCTTACAACAAAAACCGGCTGCTTAATATAGAATATACCACCTATGCTGCTTTGAATTTATTACGCCAGCAACTAAACCAGGCCTAGGGCGGTTTTATATATTTTTATACCTTTGGCTAAATTTCAGGCAATAGAAAGAATCCGCAGGAATTTTTTTTCTGTTTCAACTTGAAATTTATTTTATACGAAGTATACAGATTGCCTTTACTTAAAGCTCCAATATACTTAAATCGCATATAAACCACTAATTACCATATGGCACTTGTTGAAATGTTGATGCCCAAAATGGGTGAAAGTATCATAGAAGGTACCGTTTTAAAATGGCTGAAAAAAGTCGGTGAGCGCATTGAAGAAGAAGAATCGGTGCTGGAAGTTGCTACTGATAAAGTAGATACCGAAATCCCGGCCTTGCAGCCCGGCATTTTGCGGGAAATACTGGCGCAGGAAGGCGATGTAGTGGCCGTTGGCAAAGCAATTGCCATCATCGACACCGAAAATACTGAAGATGCGGTAACACAAGATGCGCCGGTGCAAGAAAATACTTCCGAAGCAATCTCCTCTGAGTTGAGTGAGGCTGCTTCCCTACCCAATCCGGCTTTAACCCAAACCAATTCGCCCCTTCCGGCCGCTAGTACAAATACTACAATCTTGGGGCGGTTTTATTCGCCTTTGGTGATGAATATTGCCCGGGAGGAAGGTATTCCAATGGCGGAGTTAGATCAGGTTCCGGGCACCGGCCTGGAGGGGCGCGTAACAAAGAACGATATATTCGCCTACCTCGAAAACCGGACCTCTCCTGCAGCAATCTCGCCTCCAGATATGGCATCACCCGTTCCGGCTCCGGCTACTAGCCCGTCCCCGGTTGAGGCGCCAGCCATTGCAAAGCCAGCTCCGGCCATTAGCAAACCTACTGTTTCGGTAAGTGGGTCGAATGAAATTATTGAAATGGACCGGATGCGCAAAATGATCGCGCAGCGTATGGTCGACAGCAAGCGCATATCGCCGCACGTAACTTCTTTTGTAGAAGCCGATGTAACCAATATGGTAAACTGGCGCAACAAAATGAAAGAAGTTTACAAAAAGCGCGAAGGCGAAAACCTGACCTTTACCCCTATATTCATTGAAGCGGTAGCAAAAGCCATCCGGGATTTCCCAATGATTAATGTTTCGGTAGAGGGTGATTCTATCATTAAAAAACGCGATGTAAATATTGGATTGGCGGTAGCTTTACCTACGGGTAACCTGATTGTACCGGTAATTAAAAACGCCGACCAGATGAACTTGAATGGTTTAACGAAAAAAGTTAACGATCTGGCTAATCGCGCCCGCATTAACAAACTTTCTCCCGCCGATCTTTCGGATGGTACGTACACCATTTCGAATGTAGGTTCCTTTGGCAACATCATGGGTACACCCATCATCAATCAGCCGCAGGTAGCTATAATGGCTTTAGGAGCCATTAAGAAAAAGCCGGCGGTAATTGAAACACTAGAAGGAGATTTAATCGGTATCCGGCATTTTATGTTTTTATCGCATTCGTACGACCACCGGGTAGTAGACGGCTCGTTGGGAGGCATGTTTGTTAAACGCGTAGCCGATTACCTGGAAGGATTTGATATAAACACCTCTATCTAATGAAAAGGTTACTATTGCATGTAGTTTAATATCAATCTGTTTAATTATTAATTCTTTACGGAGCCTTCTGTCAGATAACAGAAGGCTCTTTTGTTTATTAATCTCTCCTTATTTTCTATCCGGCGTTGATTATAAATTCATTCCTGCTTAGATAAGCTCTGATTATTGGCGCGTTTGAATAAGGCTAAATAACAGAATTGAGTCTTTAGGCAAAGGTAAAAACCAATTATATAACATCTCCCCTGCTTATTAATACCAGTTCAATACAACTTCTGTTAAACAGAAACCGGCATATTATATCTCTATCAACTTAAGTCCTTCATAACACACCCACTTAGACCTACTAATCTCTAAAACACAATATTAACAATTTACTATTATTGTTACGTATATTATAAATATAACTTTATAAAGAATTTTACAACTATCTTAATATTAATTATATACAATTGATGCTTACATGTTATAATTTAGTAATTTCATATATCTAAATACCTTAATAAACTTTAAATTATATATTACTCAAGTTTCATGAGCTAATATAGCTGTTTAAAACAATCTTTAAGTAATTACTTACTAATCTTATGCAATTTATAAAGATTACAAAAAATAGTATCCTAATAAACAACTATCAAACATTTACAAATAAGTTATAAATAGCACAGCTGTTTTAATTACTATAAAAATTATACTTTTTAACTACATGCTTTTGCGAAAAATATTTACTTTATTCCTTTTTACCTTAATTTTATGCACATTATCCCAAAGGAGTATGGCGCAGTCGCCTTGTGTTGCTACCATAACTCCTGCCCAGGAGGCGAGCTTTTGCCCGGGCGGCTTTGTTAAATTAACGGCTAATAGCGGGACTAACCTGCGTTATCAATGGTTTTTAAACAATGTTGCTTTAAATAGCTCGCCTTCTACTTCATCCACTTATGATGCCAGGGTGCCCGGCGCTTATCAGGTAAAGGTAACTAGTTCTTCCAGTTCCGGTTGCACCGGAGCCTTATCCGAGATAGTTGTTGTTACCGAAAACATACCTCCAACTGCCGCTGACTTTTCTACTTCCCCGTCTACACCCGCATGTAGCGGCACCCCTATAACTTTAACCGTTGTTAATCCGGAAACCAGCTATACTTATAAGTGGGATTTTGGGGATAATAGTACCGGAGAGGGCACTTCTGTTAGTCATTCATTTTACGCTGAAAATGTTGCCGGGCAAGTTTTTACAGTAACACTGGAAACCATTGATTTAAAAGGTTGCTCTAGTTTCCTAGAAAAATCTTTAACTGTCAAACCCGGCCCGGTGATAAAATTAAATAACGACCAAAACTTTACCAATTGCCAGGGTGGTCCTTTAGTTCTAAGAGTAAACGATGCCTCGGTTGTTCCGGCCGGAGATACTTACGAGTATATTATAGATTGGGGCGATAATAAACCGGCCGAAAATATTAACCAGCCTTCTCCACCTATCAACCAATCCCATACTTACGCCTCAGGTGCTTTTAAGTTAAGATACACCATTAAGAGTACTTCCGGGTGTACAGTAATCAAGGAATATAACATTGAAAACAGGAATTCATTTATCATGAATGCTACCAACAATCAGGTAAAAATGCAATGTATACCTTATACCTTTCAGTTTTCTCTGATCGATTTTGAAGTAAACCACCCCTCTACCAAATACCTGGTTGATTTTGGTGATGGCGCCTCAAAACTATATACCCACGCCGAATTACTAGAATTGAAAGAAGAACAACGGGATAAGAATTTACCCTGGACTGTAGAACATGAATATAAAACTTCTTCCTGTACTGCCCCCGGTGGCGAATTCATATTTTCAGTATCTCCCATAAACGAATGCAAAGTTGGTAAAACGGTAACCATTCCGCTAACCCTAAACCCGGCTACCCCAACCCCTAATTTTAGAATACCCAATTGGAAAGCTTGCGCTACTATCCCGACGGTTTTTACTAACTTAACTGCCGAAAGTAAAGTTTTTGAATGTAATAAAAACACCCGGTATGTGTGGTCGTGGGGTGATGGCACACCCGATACCGAAACCATTTCCCGCAGCAATCCAAGCCATATATTCGAGGCACCAGGAACTTACAAGGTAACTTTAAAAGTTTTAAATGATTGCAGCCCATCTGAAACGTCACCAATCCCAATTATGGTTGTTATGCCCCCTAAGGCAGCCTTTACCACTACTATTAATCCTGAGAATGCTTGCGTTGAAGCTACGGTGCGCACCACGAATAATTCAACCGGCGAAAATCCAAGGTATACCTGGGCCGTTTTTCCCAACAAAGATTACCATTTAGCTCCGGGAAGTACGCTCACCGACAAAGAACCAGTATTTGTTTTTTCGAAGCCGGGCTCCCATCACATCCGGCTTACCACCACTAATGATTGCAAAAGCGATACTACTTCCCAAAAAGTACTATTCAAAGGATTACCCACCGTTACTTTGCCAGGCTCTAAAACTTATTGCGGGAGTGAGCCGCAAACGCTTACTTTTGGGCCAGGAACAGCAGCGCATACTCCTACCTACACCGAATCCAGCAGCGCTATTACCGCCTATCACTGGGAAGTAGAGGGTGGCATCTATGCTTTTGTAAATAGTACTACTGCTAATTCTAAATATCCGGTTATCCAATTTTCCAGCAATGGGACTTATACGGTAAGAATAACCGCCACCAACGAATGCGGCAATTCGATAACCGCAAGCCAAGCCGTAAAAGTTACTATTTTGGGGGATAATGCAATCGCCTTAACCACCACTACTTACTGCAGCGGCACCCCCACCGGATTAATTACCGGCACCACCCCGCCCACCGATACCAACATTATTTGGGAAAGCCGTACGGAAAATACCAGTTTTGAGCCAGCAGACGGTATTTACGACGAAGTAAATTACAGTCCGGGGGTTCTGCAGGAGACTACCTGGTTTCGCCGCAAAGTTAAAATAGGCGATTGCGAGCATATTTCGGCAGTTATTAAAGTTACCATAGATAAACCCATTATTAAAAATACCATCTATGGCGCCCAGGATTTATGCGCCAGTTCCACTCCTGATATTATCACCGGCAGCGATCCGGATGGGGGCAACGGTAAATTCGAATTTATTTGGGAAAGCAGCCGGGATGATATAAACTTTGCATCTGCTACCGGTACCAGAAACCTACGGGATTATCAGTCCGGAGAAATACTGGAACCTACCTGGTTCCGGAGACGAGTCATTTCCGGAATGTGCCGGGAATCGATAAGTGAGTCGGTAAAAATAACTGTAACGCCCGGTGTATCTAACAACACCATTGGCACCGCGCAGCGCATTTGTAAAGGCACTGATGCCGCGCTTTTAATCGGTTCCACGCCGGTTGGCGGCGACAATAATATAAAAATCCTCTGGGAAATTAGCCTCCAAAGTGCTTCTTCTGGCTTTGAAATCGCCCCGGAAGTAAATAATCTAAAAGATTACCAGCCCCGCAACCTGGTGCGGGACAGTTGGTTCCGCCGCACCATTATTTCGGGTGGCTGTAAAAGCATTTCGCGCGTAGTAAAAATAACTGTAGATAATATTATAGAAAATAATATTATTGCGGGCGCTCAAACTATTTGTACGCAAACCAAACCCACTCTTTTAACCGGCAGCACCCACACCGGCGGCAACGAAAATTATACCTACGAGTGGGAAATGAGTACCGATGGTATTGTTTACACTACCGCGCCCGGCATAAGTCACCAGAAGGATTACGCTCCGCCGGTACTTACGCAATCTACCTGGTTTCGCCGGGTAATTTATGCCAATCCGTGCGGCGCCAGCGAAAGCGAACCCATCCTGATTAAAGTGCTCCCGGCCATTACGCAAAACCATTTACTCGTAGACCAGACTATTTGTGCCGGTGCTACTCCTAAAACTATTACGGGTACGTCACCCCAGGGCAGCAGCGGTACTTACATTTATTTTTGGGAAATGAGTACGGTTGATAGTCCCGAATCTTTTGGCCCGGCCCCTGGCAACAATCAAGAGGCCGACTATACGCCGCCGCCACTCTCGGTTACTACTTATTTCCGCCGCACGGTTATTGCCGCACCTTGTCAGCAGGTAACCAGCAATAGCGTTAAAATTCAGGTAAATCCTATTCCGGAAATGCCCATTGTGGCAGATGTTATTACTTGTTTGGGTGCGCCGGCTACGCTTACCGCCACTGGTAAGGCCGAAACTTTTGCCTGGTATACCGAAGAGACGGGTGGCTTACCGGTTCAAATGGGTACAACTTTTACAACGCCGGCTATTTACCACAAAACAACTTATTATGTTGCAAGCCAAAGTACCAGCTGTGCCAGTGCGCGCGTACCCATTACGGTTACCACTTATAACGCAGTAGCCGATGCCGGGCAGGACGTAACCATTACCAAAGGCAACAAAGTACTTTTGAAAGCCTCCGGCGGAACCAAATATACGTGGTCGCCACCCGCGGGCTTAAACAATACCAGCGTAGTAAACCCCATTGCTGCGCCGCAGGAAACCACTACTTACCGCGTAACGGTGCAATCGCCGGAAGGCTGTACTTCTGATGATGAAGTGACAATAACCGTCATACCGAAAATAATTCCTACCAACGGTATCACCCCCAACGGAGACGGCGCTAATGACACCTGGGTGATCAAGCATATTGAATATTACCCCGAAGCGGATATTCAGATTTTTAATCGGTGGGGAAATAAAATATTTACTTCCAAAGGTTATACCACCCCCTGGGACGGCACTTTAAACGGACAACCCTTACCGGTAGCAGCTTACTATTACATTATAAAACTTACGAAAGACGACGTGCCTATTTCGGGTAATATTACCTTAATACGCTAAAGAATATAGCGATAAAATCTCTTATCTAATTAACTAACCTGCTATGCGAGTAATTTTTACCCTGGCTTTATTTTTATCTGGCGGATTTCTTTTAGCGCAGCAACGGTCGCAGTATAGCCAGTTTGCGCTTAATAATTACCTGCAAAATCCGGCTATAACAGGCATTGAAGATTATACCGATGTAAGGCTCGGCTTCCGCAACCAGTGGGTAGGCGTAGAAGGGGCGCCGCGCACGTTTTACCTCAGCGCTCATATGCCCATTAATAAAAAAAATATTTCCACGGAGGTAAACTTTAAAATGCGCAATGGCCACAAAGTTAAAACTATTGTTAAAAGAGCCGACAAAAGTAAAAACCACAAGATAAAACCGCACCATGGCTTGGGTTTCCTGGCCGAAGCAGATAAAAGCGGGGCCTTAACCCGCACCGGCTTAAACCTGACGTACGCGTACCATTTACCAGTTTCCCGTACCATTAAAATAGCCGGCGGGGCTTCGGCGGGTTTATTAAATTATAATATCAATACCCAAAGTATTTACATGGATAATACCCAGGACCCGGCCTTATATAACGAAGCTTTAAAAAGTACGCAATTAGACCTGGGATTAGGAATTTGGGCTTATTCTAAAAATTTCTTCGGGGGTTTTTCAGCATCTCAGTTGGCCGCAAAAAAACGTAATTTTATACCGGAGGCCAGTGTTTCTCACCAAAGCGGCTTGCAACCCCACTATTATATTTCGGGCGGATACCGGATTGATGTATCGCCATTTTTAGCGCTGGTGCCTTCTTTCTTAACTAAAATGGCTCCGCCCAGTCCGATATCCACGGATATCAACCTGAAAGCTGTTTACAACGATCGGATCTCCATTGGCGGCACCTACCGGAAAGACGATGCTTTTTCTGTAATGGCAGGTTTTAATATTAACTCTATCGTGGGAATTGGCTACGCCTACGATGCCACTACTTCCGAATTAAATCAATTTAGCCACGGAAGTCACGAGGTAGTTCTCAACCTAAAACTTTTAAATAAAAATAAAGCTATTTGCCCTGATTGGTTATGGTAACGGAAAAGTTGTATAATTTTTTTTGCTAAAAAGCCTTAATTACCAGTCAAGCCTTTTCTGTTTCGTATACGGATGGTTTTGACACGAATTAACCTAATATTAGAGGCTATATGAAAAATGTGATATTTCTTATTTTACTGGCGGCTACTTTATTTCTGGCTATTTTCTTTTACCGGAGATATACCGCCACCCAAACCGAACTGGAATTAGCCAACCGCCGCATTACCGACCGGGATACAGAGATTTACCGTTTACAAAAACTAGTATTATCCAGTAAAACTTTGCCCCTGGCGCCCACCCAAAAAGTAACGCCCAGCGCCAGTTCCTTAGGTCAACTCAGTGCCGCCGAGATGGGGCGGTTGCAACAAAAAGGCTTAAATAATCCCGAAGCAGATTTAAAAGAAAACTTCACTGCCAATCAAAAAACCATTTTAGCTGCTCAAGCAAACCAAGGCAATAGTCGCCTACTACGGGACATCCAAATTTTAAACGAGCGTTACGCTTTAGCTTACTTTGAAGAAGGCCAACGGGGTGGTTATATGGTATTGCGGTACGATGTGCAATCGCCGGAGCGCATCAATTGGCAAATTCTGGATGCGTATATACTTGGTAATTAGCTGTTGGCCAATTATTAACATCTAAATTATAAAAGCTTACATGCAATAAAATATAAGATGGTCTTTGATCCTATGTTTTATCGCCTTGGTATTTTAATTGTCAATTGATATAAATAAAAGTAAAAAACAAAAAAGCGGATACGATGAGTTATCCGCTTTTTTGTTTTTATACCGCTGCTTTTTACGCTACTTTAAAGAAAATACCCGCAAGGAGCGCTCTTAAGAAAACAGAACTGCTTCTACCCGATTGCCGCTATACTCTGTTCCAAAGCTTTTATCTTACCTTCCGCATCGGCTTTTTTCTGCCATTCTTTTTCTAATACCTGCGCCGGCGCACCTTTTACAAAACGCTCGTTACTCAACTTCTTATCTACAGCACTTAAAAAACCTTTAGTATATTCCAGTTCTTTCTCCAGACGTTCGCGTTCCGCCGCCATATCCACGGTGCCTTCCATCGGGATAAAGAATTCGCTGCCTCCTATTATAAAATTAATGGTGTTATCCGGATTACTTTCTACATAATCAAACGCTGAAACATTCGCCAGTTTTTTTATCAAGTCTCTAAAAGGATTTAGGACCGATTGCTCCTGGGTTTTAACCGCAAGGCTTAACGCTTTGGTTTGCGGAATATTTTTGGAGTTACGTACATTTCGGATACCCGCAATAATTTCCAGCGCTTTATCCATTCGCTCCAGCAAAAGAATATCCGTTGTTTCGGCCTGAGGCCAGGCGGCTACAATTAAGTAATCTTTGTCCCCCCGCTCTTTTATATCCTGCCATATTTCTTCGGTAATAAAAGGCATAAACGGGTGCAAAGCTTTCAGTAAATTTTCCAGGAAATTAATGGTAGCTTCCAGCGTGGCTTTATCAATAGGCTGTTGGTAAGCCGGTTTAATCATTTCGAGGTACGACGAACAGAAATCATCCCACACCAATTTATACACCGTCATTAAAGCATCCGAAATCCGAAATTTACCGAAATGATCTTCCATTTGCTCCAGTGCACTGTTAAACTTAGAGGCAAACCAGTTTATGGCCAGTTCATTCGGGTTAGCCAGGCTTGCGTCTACTTCCCACCCTTTTATCAGCCGGTAAGCATTCCAGATTTTATTGCTGAAATTCCGCCCTTGTTCGCACAGCTTTTCGTCGAATGGTAAATCGTTACCGGCCGGCGAACTAAACAGCATACCGGTCCGCACGCCATCGGCCCCGTATTGGTCGATCAAAGCCAAAGGATCGGGGGAATTTCCTAATGATTTAGACATTTTCCGGCCCAGTTTATCCCGTACAATTCCGGTTAAGTAAACATTGCGGAACGGAATTTCTTTGCGGTACTCCAAACCCGCCATAATCATGCGGGCCACCCAGAAAAACAATATTTCCGGAGCGGTTACCAAATCGTTGGTTGGGTAATAATAATTGATATCGGCATTATCCGGATCTTTAAATCCATCGAAAACCGAGATTGGCCACAGCCACGACGAAAACCAAGTATCCAGTACATCTTCGTCCTGACGTAAATCAGCAACAGTTAAGTTTTGATTACCGGTTTTTTCCTGGGCTAAGGCAACTGCTTCCTCTATTGTGGGTGCTACCACAAACGAATTATCGGGGAGGTAATAAGCCGGAATGCGTTGCCCCCACCAGAGTTGGCGCGAAATACACCAGTCGTGGATATTTTCCATCCAGGAACGGTACATATTTTTAAACTTAGGCGGATGCAATTTAATCAGGTCATCCATTACACTGCGCAAAGCCGGTTCGCTTAACTTTTCCATGCGGCAAAACCACTGCATCGACAGTTTGGGCTCAATTACCGCATCGGTACGCTCCGAAAAACCAACGTTATTCGTAATATCTTCGGTCTTCTGTAGCTGACCTATTTCTTCCAGGGCCTTCGCTATCTTTTTCCGGACCACAAACCGATCTTCGCCCACATACAAGCCGGCTTGGGCATTAAGGGTACCATCATCGTTCAGGATATCGATACTGGGCAAGTTGTGCCGCTGGCCCAATTCGTAGTCGTTTAGGTCGTGCGCCGGCGTAACTTTTAGGCAGCCGGTACCAAACGCCATGTCTACGTATTCATCAAAAATAATTGGTATAGGCCGGTTTTGCAGCGGCACGAGTACTTGCTTGCCGCGCAGGTGCTGGTAGCGCGTATCGTTCGGGTTAATACAAATGGCGGTATCGCCCAGAATGGTTTCGGGCCTGGTAGTGGCAATGGTCAGGTAGTTATTCGTTATTCGTTCGTCGTTATTCGTCTGGCCATTTACAGCATCCTCTACAATTTGGTAATTGATGTAATAGAGTTTAGAGTTTACTTGTTTGTGAACAACTTCTTCGTCGGATAAAGCGGTTTTTCCCTGCGGGTCCCAGTTAACCATGCGTATGCCCCGGTAAATTTGGCCCTTGCGGTATAAATCCACAAATACCTTAATTACCGCACTGGTGAGTTCATCTTCCATGGTAAAGCGGGTACGTTCCCAATCGCAGGAGGCACCCAGCTTTTTTAATTGCTCCAGGATTATGCCCCCGTATTTTTCTTTCCATTCCCAGGCATGCTGCAGAAATTCCTCCCGGCTAATATCAGATTTGTTAATGCCTTTTTCTTTTAACATAGCCACCACCCGGGCCTCCGTAGCAATAGACGCATGGTCGGTGCCGGGTACCCAGCACGCTTCTTTACCCTGCATCCGGGCCCGCCGCACCAGAATATCCTGGATGGTATTATTCAGCATGTGCCCCATGTGCAAGACGCCCGTTACATTAGGTGGCGGAATCACCACCGAATAAGGTTCTTTGCGTGGGTTAGGCTGAGAACGGAAAAAGCCCTTCTCCTGCCAACTCTGGTACCATTTTTCTTCTACTTCCTGGGGATTATAAGTTTTGGATATTGCCATAGCGGGTTGAAACTAATTGCCCGCAAAAATAGGGAATAAAGCCGGGGTAAGCAAAACACTATCCTACCGGAAAAAAACGGCGTATAACTAATGTACATTAGCCATACGCCATCAGCGTAAAAACAAAGCATTTATGCCTTATTGAAAAATTTACAGTATTTAAATAGCGGTATTACTGATTTTTAACCTGCACCGGCAAATCTTCTAATTGGGCATAATTTAATTTCCAGGCGCCATCGGCTGCTTTTTTCCAAAGTAAAATAAAATTACCTTCGCCGGACGCGTGCGGTTCATCCGGGCCGGCTGGTAAAACATCTACCGAAAACGTACCGGCTTCGTAAGCCGTTTGGTTATCGGTGCCGGAACTCACCACGTATAATTTTAAATCATTAATCGTAGAAGCGGTCTCTTTTACCCACTTATCCCCTACTTCCGATTTGCCTTTATAATGTACTTCGCCTTGTAAAAACTGTACGTCATCCGCCAAATAAGAAATTACTTTATCCGGTTCTTTACTGTTCCAGGCATTTATAAATTGTTTATTTAACTCCTGCACATTAGCTGTTTCTTCGGTTTTTGAGCAGGAAGAAAAAATAAAAGTAAAAATCAAACTATATAAAAGCGATTTCATAATGGTTGGGACTATTAGGGTGATGTATTTAGTTAAAACTGTATGTGCCAATACCGGCCATTGTAGTGCTGGAGTATTTTAAAACCCAGGCCCTACAAAGCCTGGGTTTTATGGTATAGTTGCTATATTACCAGCTTTTTCTCCGGTATTCAAAATCAGCATAAGGTTTAGAACGATCTCCGTAATTTGGATTAGGCAAATAAGCGGAGTTTACCAATTTAGGAAAGCGACTGCCATCCTGCAGCATGCCAGCTTGAGAACTGGTGAAACCATTATAAGCATCGGTAGAGACTGATTTATTAGCAACTACCGTTTTGGCCGGGGTTGTTTTATTTGCCGCCACCCGATTTGCTTCTGCCCGGTTAGCGGCCGCTCTTTCGGCCGCGGCCCGATTAGCAGCGGCTACCCGCGCGACTTCTTTGTTTTTATTGTCTTTGCTTTTGCCAATGGCATAACCGGTAGCACCACCAACTACACCACCCACAACCCCACCCGCTACGCGGTTGCGTTTATGAATAATGGCTCCTGCCGCGGCGCCGGCACCTGTACCAATAACCGTACCTTTGGCCTGCGGACTCCAGCGTTTTCTTTCCTGAGCTTGGGCCTTCTGGCTAAAAATGAAAGACATTACTAAAATCAGACTTAAGAAATAACTTAGCTTTTTCATAACAAAATTTTTATAATATTTAAAATATACTTTCTATATATTTCCGGATTCCAATTACCGTGCCATTTACAAAAAACACATTTTCTTGAAATCAATTCTAATATAAAAGCTACATACGGTTGTTCAGGGAAAAGGATAGTAAAAAGTATATATATTTAATTATTTTGCTTTAAAGGGGAATTCTGCGATTCAGAATAAAAGAATTGAGTAATTCCGGAAATAATAAGCTAATCAGCATCATAACCAAATAGTTTTAATTTACTTTTTGGTATATTCCCCTAATTAAGGTTTATTGTAAAATACTATTTAACCGATAATACCATTAATAAATTGATTATCCGCCATGCAAAAATCTTTCCTCATCCTCTTAATTATCTTACTTTATAGTAGTGCCGGAACAGCACAAATTGAACCCTCTCCGAATAACCGGTTTCTACAGACTAAAGCAGGTCAGCCATTTTTCTGGCTCGGTGATACCGCCTGGGAGTTATTCCACCGGCTTACCCGCGAGGAAGCTGAAGATTACCTTGAAATAAGAAAAAAACAGGGGTATGATATAATCCAGGCAGTAGCATTAGCCGAATTTAACGGCATAAGAGAGCCTAATCGCTATGGTGATTTGCCGCTGGTAAACGAAGATCCGACCCGGTTAGCAACTACGCCTGGCGCCGATCCGGCCAACCCGGAGCAATACGATTATTGGGATCACGTGGATTTTGTAATTAAAAAAGCGTCCGAAAAAGGCTTGTACATTGGCTTATTACCAACTTGGGGCGATAAAGTGGCGCATCTGTGGGGCGAAGGTCCGATAATTTTCAATCCGGAAAATGCCGAAAAATACGCAGCAATGCTGGCTCAAAGATACGGTAAACAAAATAATGTAGTCTGGATACTAGGCGGCGACCGGCCCGTCACCTATAAATCCGATAAAGAAGGTACCACCAAGTTGTATAATGATTTAGCCGTATGGCAAGGCATGGCCAGAGGCATAGAACGTGTACTGGGGAAAGAAGCTTTTATTACCTACCATATAGCGGGCGGTTCTAATTCTACCTCTCAGCAAATTCAGGCGGAAGATTGGTTGGATATGAATTCATTTCAGTCGGGGCACGGCGCGCGCGAAACCGAAGCGTGGAGTTGGGCGCTCCGTGACCTGGCTCTAAAACCCCGAAAACCTACCCTCGACATGGAGCCTTGTTACGAAGACCATCCGGTAAATCCGTGGGATGGCAAATGGACCCGGCAACGCGGTTACTTTACCGCTTACGATGTACGGGCGCGTATTTACCGGGGCGTTTTTGCCGGGGGTTGCGGTGTTACGTACGGGCACCATCATATTTGGCAATTCTCAAATACCCAATTATATAAACCTATTAATGTGGGTGATACCACCTTGCACTGGCGGCAGGCCGCTCTGGCACCGGCTGCCGGACAAATGCAATACCTGAAAAACCTGATGTTATCACGCCCTTATTTTTCCCGGATCGCTGATCAAAGTTTAATTCTGTCGAATAAAGGCAGTAATTACCAGGACTTGATTTTTGCTACCCGCGATGAGGAAAAGACGTATGCCATGATTTATTTACCCCAAAACAAACCTGTTACGATTGATTTAAGTAAGATTTCGGGCCGAACCAAAAACAGCTGGTGGTATAATCCGGTAGACGGGGAAATTATTAAAAATAAACCTCTGAAAACAAATACACAGCATAGTTTTATACCGCCCAAAAAAGGTAGAGATTGGGTTTTAGTAATTGATGATGCCTCCCGGAAATATAAAGCGCCGGGAAAACTGGATTCTGGTAACGATCAGACCCTAAATAAAAAATAAACGACTTACGATCTGATCTTACGCAAAATAACGGATAAATAGACTTAGATGAGCTCACTCTTGTCATCCTGGAAGGATCTATTTGGTTTACTGCAAAATAGATCCTTCCAGGATGAAGGTAATGGGCTCTTAGTCTTTTTAAATGTGTTTCTATTAAATTTGCGTAATGTCAGTTACGACTTATATTAAATTTCTTGCCCGTACTTAAAGCCCCGTACCTGTATGCTTTTAATCAGAAATCAAAGGCTCAGGAATGGCGGCTGATGCAGTAAATCTACATAAAAATGGTCGCTTGCATTTTAGTGGTTCTATTTGCTTATATTTGCGCCCACAAAAAACGAGCGGTAATGCTCCGCATCCATGATGGAATTTAACAACTTAAATCTAAGCCTGGAAGAAGGCATTTTAACCATAACTATTAACCGGGTTTCAAAACTGAATGCGCTTAACACCGATACTGTACAGGAAATAGGCACGGCCATGCAGGAAGCCTTTGATAACGACGAGGTAAAAGGCATTATTTTTACCGGCGAAGGCGATAAAGCTTTCGTGGCCGGGGCTGACATTGCCGAAATAGCGGAATTAAACGAGTTAGTAGGCCGCCGGTTTTCCGAAAAAGGCCAGGATATTTTCAGCATGATCGAAGAATCGCCCAAACCGGTAATTGCGGCCATTAACGGCTTTGCCCTGGGCGGCGGCTGCGAACTGGCCATGGCCTGTCACATCCGGATTGCCAGCGAAAATGCCCAGTTTGGTCAGCCCGAAGTAAAACTAGGGTTAATCCCGGGTTATGGCGGCACCCAACGTTTAACCCAATTAGTTGGCAAAGGCAAAGCCATGGAATTAATGATGACGGGTGATATGATTTCGGCCCAGGAAGCTTTGCGCCTGCGCCTGGTAAACCACGTAACTACATTTGCCGACCTCATGCCCCGCACCCGCGAAATGATGCGCAAAATTGTATCGAAAGCACCGTTGGCCATTGGCCTGATTGTAGATTGTGTAAATGCCTGGTTCGATAAAGAAGAACACGGCTACCAAACCGAAGCAAATGCTTTTAGCCGCTGCTGTGGTTCCGAAGATTTTGTAGAGGGCACGCACGCTTTCTTGGAAAAAAGAAAACCGGTTTTCCAAGGACAATAATATATCTTATTCCCTCTTTTCCTAATGGCTTTGATACCTCGGATTAAATTCTGCGCATGAGTATTGCTAAAAAATTGCTGGGCCAGACCGCTGCCTACGGTATCAGCAGTATTGTGGGGCGTTTTTTGAATTACCTGCTGGTTCCCCTGCACACCTTAATATTCGATAAAGAAGCCTACGGCGTTATCGGCGGCTTATACGCCTACGTCGGCTTCTTTAATATTCTTTATATTTTTGGTCTGGAAACCGCTTTTTTCCGGTTTGCCAATCGCCCCGATGCTGACCGGACCAAGCTTTATAACCAGGTTCTTTCTTTTCTGATTGTCTCCAGCATTTTTTTTACGGGATTAATCCTGATATTTTTGGATCCAATTTCTAAACTCATCAGCTTTCCCAACCAAAAATTATATATTGCTTGGTTGGCTATTATTCTGGCCATAGATGCCATTACCGCCGTTCCGTTTGCGCGGCTGCGCCTGGAGAATAAACCGCTAAAATTTGCGGGTATAAAAATGGCTAATATCCTGCTAACGGTAGGGGCTAACCTTTTTATTTTCTTGTTTTGTCGCCAGGTATATCTCGGAAATTTTTTGCCGGAACTTAAACCCCTGATTTCTAAAATTTATTTCCCGGAATGGGGAGTGGGTTATATTTTCCTGATTAACCTCGTTGCTAATTTTTTGCTCTTACCTATGCTCTGGCGGGAGCTGAGCTCTTTTAAATTTAACCTGAACTTCTCTTTTATTAAGCCCCTGCTTCGTTACGGCTATCCCATTATGCTAATGGGCTTTGCCGGTATGGTAAATGAACTAATTGACCGGATTTTACTCCTCGAGTTGTTACCACCTGATTTTTACCCGGATACATCGGTAAAAGGCGCTGTAGGTATTTACAATGCCTGTTATAAACTGGCTATGTTTATGATCTTAACCATTCAGGCCTTCCGGTACGCCGGTGAACCGTTTTTCTTTTCACAGGCCAAAGAAAAAGATTCCGCCCGCACTTTTGCTTTTGTTATGAAATGGTTTGCTTTAGTTTGCACCTTTATATTTCTATTTATTAGTCTAAACCTGGATATTTTTAAACTATTTATCCGCCGGTCAGAATACTATCCGGGATTGGGTATAGTGCCTATTTTATTATTGGCTAATTTATTTTTAGGGCTTTACTATAACTTATCTACTTGGTTTAAGCTGACTGATAAAACGCATTTTGGTACCTTTATTAGTTTTGGCGGGGCAGCTATTACTATTATATCAAACATCGTCTTAATACCCCGGCTGGGTTATATGGGTTGTGCCTGGGCTACGCTGGCCTGTTACTTTAGTATGGCGGCAGTTTGTTATTTACTGGGCCAGAAATATTATCCTATTCCTTACCCGGTAGTTTCGATTTTGGCTTACCTGGGCTTAGCGGTGGGGCTGGTAATACTGGCGGCAAATATACCGGTAACCGATACTATTCTGCGCCACGCCTTTCACCTGGGGCTTTGCCTGGCCTTTTTACTAGTAATCTGGATTGTGGAAAAACCTCGGTTTATTAAATTGTAATCTTTATATTTACTTTTCCGGCTTTTAAAGCTTTGCGGTTAATGAGCGCCCCATTGCCCTAAAAGATTAAGATCCGAAATAAAAAAGTTTCCGTTATGAAAATTAACATCATCAACCAGTCTAAGCACGCTTTACCGTCTTATCAAACCAGTTCTTCGGCCGGGATGGATTTACGGGCCAACCTGGAGCAAAGTGTTATCCTGAATCCGTTACAAAGAGCGCTTATCCCCACAGGGCTTTACCTGGAGTTGCCGGTAGGCTACGAAGCCCAGATCCGTCCGCGGAGCGGCCTGGCCTACAAACACGGGATATCCATAGTAAACAGCCCCGGCACCATCGACGCCGATTACCGGGGCGAAATAAAAGTACTGCTGGTAAATTTATCGGATCAGCGTTTTACCATAGAAGATGGCGAACGCATTGCCCAGATGGTAATATCCAAACACGAAACTATAGAATGGCAGGAAGCTACTACATTATCGGCCACCGAACGGGGAACCGGTGGTTACGGCAGTACCGGCGTAAAATAACCACAAGGTTTCAGATTAAATTTTTTTGAATTTGTACGCCTGATTTCTGATATATACGTTAAAGCATATCTAATACCCTTTTAATAATTATAATTTTTATAATTGTTAAATTGTTTTACTAAACTACAAAAAAGAAAAACTATGAGAATTATCGTACCAATGGCCGGCATGGGCAAACGCATGCGTCCGCATACCCTAACTGTACCAAAACCGCTTATTCCTATTGCCGGAAAACCAATTGTACAGCGCCTGGTAGAAGATATTGCGAAAGTTTGTAACGAACCCATTGAAGAAGTTGCTTTTATAATTGGTAACTTCGGCGAAGCCGTAGAAAAAAGCCTGATCAAAATTGCCGAATCGGTCGGCGCTAAAGGTACCATAACCTATCAGGATGTACCGCTGGGCACGGCTCACGCTATTTTATGCGCCAAAGAAGCGCTGCGCGGCAATGTAGTAGTAGCTTTTGCCGATACTTTATTTAAAGCAGATTTTACCCTGGACACCTCGGCTGACGGCACCATTTGGGTGCAAGAGGTAGAAGACCCGCGGCCTTTTGGGGTAGTTAAATTAGACGAACAGGGAAATATTACGGATTTTGTAGAGAAACCGGAAACATTCGTTTCTAATCTGGCTATTATTGGTATTTACTATTTTAAAGACGGCGAATACCTGCGCAATGAATTACAATACCTGCTGGACAACAATATTAAAGATAAAGGCGAATTCCAGCTCACCAACGCCCTGGAAAACATGAAAAACAAGGGTACGCGTTTTATCCCGGGCAAAATTTCCGAATGGCTTGATTGTGGCAACAAAGATGCGACCGTTTACACCAACCAGCGCTACCTGGAATATATTAAAGACCAGCCCGATTTAGTATCACCTACCGCTAAAGTAACCAACTCGGTTATTATTCCGCCGGTTTATGTTGGAGAAAATGCCGTGCTGAACAATGCCGTAGTAGGTCCTTACGTTTCTATTGGAAACAATACCCAGGTATCGGATGCTATTGTGAGTAATTCCATCGTGCAGGAAAATACCGTTATTAAATTTGCCAATATAACTAATTCTATGTTAGGGAGTTTTGTTTCCTTCCAGGGCAAGCAATCTGATCTGAGCGTAGGCGATTACAACGTGCTAAAGGAATAATTTTTATTGCATGATCTTACTTAAAAAAGTTTTACTGGTGGGGCTAAGCCTGGTTCTGTTGGGAACCGGGCCTGGCTACAGCCAAGGCCGGAGAAAAAAAGTTAAAAAATCTGCATCAACTCCAACCGAACAATCTCCTGCTGTAACACAAGATATAAGCTCCCGCGACAAACAGGCCAGCGAAACTATTTTTATTGAGGGTATGAAATTCATGATGCTGGAAGATTACCCCAAAGCCCTGGCGCAATTCCAGCGTGCCTATGTTATTGATCCTACCAATGCGGGCCTGAACTATAAACTGGCCGAGACCATTATGCTGCTGGGCCGCCCCAACGAAGCCATTCCTTTTGCGCAACTGGCGGTAAAAACCGAAGATAAAAATCCTTACTATTACTTGCTCTTAGCCCAGTTATACAGCAGCCAGCAACGCTACGAAGAGGCAACCAAAACCCTTACCGAACTCACCAAAGCAGTACCGAACACCGAACAATACTTATTTAACCTGGCCGATTTATACCTGGCCCAAAACAAGTACGATGATGCTTTGAAAACTTACGACCGCATTGAAAAACAATACGGTTTTGTAGAAGAGTTATCGTACAAAAAACAGCAGATATACCTGCGGCAAAACAACCTGGATAAAGCCCTGCTGCAAGGGGAAAATCTGATTAACAGCGATCCGTCCGAAATCAGGTACATTTTGGCGCAAGCCGAGATGCTGGCCAATAACAAAAAAATAGAAGAAGCTATTGCGCTCCTGAACAAAGGGGTAAGTTTAGACCAGAGTAACGCCCAGGCGCATTTACTGCTCGCCGATTTGTACCGCCAGAAAGGGGAATTAACAACTTCGGAAAAACATGTCAGAACCGCATTTGCTTTGCCCGGCTTAGACATTGATACCCGGGTAAAAATAGTAGTAGATTATATCCGGCAATTTCCGGTACCGCCGGCTACGCCCAACCCCGATTTACAAAATATGGCTTTAGAACTGGCCGAATCAACCATTAAAGCTTACCCGCGCGAAGCAAAGGCTTACGCCGTTACGGGTGACGTACAAGCGCTCACGCTAAAACGGGAAAACGCCCGCACCAATTATTTAAAAGCCGTTCGCCTGGATAACGCGCATTACAAAATCTGGCAACAAATTGTATTTATTGATGCGGAATTAAATCAACCCGATTCGTTGCTGAACCACACCGAAAAAGCTTTGGAATTATTCCCGAACCAGGCCATGATGTGGTTTTACAACGGTACGGCTTATCTGCTGAAGAAAAACCCAACCAAAGCGGTAAAATCTTTAGAATACGGTAAAAAGCTGGCGGCCAGCGATCCGGAAATGCAAACGCAGTTTAACCTGCAACTCGGCGATACGTACCAATCCCTGAAAGATTATCCTAAATCTGATGCGGCTTACGAAAGTGTTTTGGTAACAGATCCGGACAATGCCCACGTACTAAATAATTACAGTTATTACCTGTCTTTGCGCAATCAAAACCTGAATAAAGCCAAAAGTATGTCCGAGCGCCTGGTAAAAGCCAACCCCCAAGAAGCCACTTACCTGGATACTTACGCCTGGGTATTGTATAAACTAAAAGATTATACGGGAGCTCGTAAATACCTGGAAGAAGCCATTGCCCTGAAAAAAGACGCCGATATTTTGGAACATTACGGCGACGTGCTGTACCAACTCGGCGAAAAAGAGGCCGCCCTGCAACAATGGCAAAAAGCAAAACAAACCGGAAAAGCCTCCGATCTGATCGACAAAAAAATAAAAGACAAAAAATTATATGAATAACCTGCGCCTTTTATGCTGGGCTTTAAGTTCTGTTATATTCTTTTCTTCCTGCAAAAAAAATAATGTTCCCCTTTCTTCTGCTGGTACCCAATCTCCGGCCAACCAAAGTAAAAACCTGAGCTTTCAATATTTTTCGGCTAAAGGCCGCATGCAAATAGAAGAAGAAGATGGCAAAGTAAGCTCGGGTGTTACAGTACGCATGCTGCGGGACAGCGTTATCTGGATATCGGTGGTACCGGGTTTTGGTATTGAAGCGGCCCGGCTAAAAATAACTCCGGATTCGGTGTACATGGTAAACCGGCTGCAGCGCAACTATTTTGTGGGTGATTATACCTTGATAAAAGACAAATTTAAAGTTGATGTTGATTTTAAAATAGTGCAGGCCATTTTGTTAGGAAACTATATACCCAGTGCTACCGGCGAAGAAAAGGAAATAGCCGCCTCACCCCTGCAACACCTACGCCAAGAACAAGAAGATTTACTCATCGATCAGTTTTTAGATATTGCCAATGCCAAACTAAAGAAACTGACCATTAAAGATCAGAAAACAAAGAACTCCATCAACGTTGATTATTCGCAGTTCGAGCAAGTAAATAATCAGCCTTTTGCTAAAAACGCTTTAATTGTGGTGCAGCAAAACCAGGGCGAGAAAAGTGCCGGCGCTATTGTATCTATCGAGTACAATAAAGTTAATTTAGATGAGGAAGTTTTATCCTTTCCTTTTTCGGTACCTTCGGGCTATAACCGGAAGTAATTTTTAAAATTCTAGCTTACCTCCTTTTGGTTCGTAATTAGATTTTTCATATTTGTAAAATCTTTTCAGTGGTGATTTCGATTTAATGCGTAGGTTCTTCAAATATTTAGTTTTCTTTTTTCTAATTACTTCGTGCCTGACTACTGAGGCCCAGCAACGTAGCCGCAAAAAACCAAAATCCAAGGCCCAACTGGAACGCGAACGAAAAGAAAACCTGAACCGGATAAAGGAAGCCAACCGCATATTAGAACAAACCAAACAGAAAAAGGAAGCGTCTATTGGTCAGCTAAACGCTATTAAGGAGAAGATAACTGTTCAGAAAGGCGTTATTACCAATATTTCCTCGGAGCTGAATTACATCCAGTCGGACATGCAAAAAACCGAAACCACGGTTACTTCGCTCAAAACCGATCTGGATAAATTGAAAGCCGAGTACGCGGCCATGGTATACGGCGCCGCTAAAACGGCCAATACCTACAATAAAATAATGTTTTTGTTTGCCTCCGAATCGTTTAACAAATTTGTGATGCGGCTCCGGTATTTGCGGCAGTACTCGGAAGCGCGTAAAAAGCAAGTAGAACAAATTACGCATGTATCTACTAACCTGGAGCAGAAAATAAACGTCCTCACTTCCAAAAAGCAGCAAAAAGAAAGCTTACTAAACAAGCAACTAAACGAAAATAAAAACCTGCTTAACCTCCGCAACGAACAAAACCAGGTTATCACCCAACTCAGCCGGCAAGAGCAGAGCTTACAACAAGAAGTAGAAAGACGCCAACAAGCCATCCGGAAACTGGATAACTTAATTGCCGAGATGGTGCGGGAGGAAATAGCGCGTTCGGCCCGTATTGCCCGCGAAAAAGCGGCGGCCAGTGGTACCGGTAAAACGGCCACTACCCGATCCTCGGTAAACAAAGTAACTTTAACACCCGAAGCGGCTTTACTGTCTTCTTCTTTTAGTGGCAACAAAGGCCGTTTTTCCTGGCCCGTAGAACGCGGCTTTATTTCTCAGCGGTTTGGGGTACATGCTCACCCTGTTTTGAGGGGCGTACAAACCCAGAACAACGGCATCGATATTCAAACCAATAGCGGCCAATCGGCCAGGGCTATTTTTAACGGCAAGGTTACTTTAGTGGCCAATATACCGGGCCAAGGGAATGCCGTAATGGTGCAGCACGGCGAGTATTTTACGGTTTACGCAAAATTAAAATCGGTTTCGGTAGCCGAAGGACAACAGGTAGTTGCCCGTGAAGTTTTAGGCACCGTTCAAACCAATGCCGAAGGCACCACCGAACTGCAGTTCCAAATCTGGCAAAATCAAAACAAGCTCAATCCGGAGCCGTGGTTGCTTCGTAAATAATTTTACCTTGTTCTGAGTAAAGCAAGAATAAGTACTAATAACCGTTTAAATAAAGAACTACCAACCGGCAGCTTCTCTTGGTTTTAAACGATTACCGGCTTTTGTATAAATTTTTCAACTGTTTTTAAACTTTACTCTCTTCTTGTACCTTATATAAAAAATAAAGCTATTTTTGTAATCTGTAACCTTAACTTTTAAAATTATGGTAGTTAACAATATATTGGCCTTTTTAGGCGGATTAGGCACTTCAGAAGTGCTGGTCATCATGGTTGTAATTTTGGTTTTCTTTGGTGCCAAACGTATTCCGGAATTAGCCCGTGGTTTGGGTAAGGGTATCCGGGAATTTAAAGATGCCACCAAAGAAATTAAAAATGATATTGAGAACGCCGGTAACGACGAACCGGTAAAAAAACAAGATTATTAATATGTGGTTTGCTCCGCTTGCCTTCTTAAGTGCCGGGGAAGCATTTCTTATTATCGCCCTTATTTTACTTTTCTTTGGCGCTACCCGCATTCCTACCCTGGCTCGTAATCTGGGCAAGAGTATACGGGAATTTAAAGATGCGTCTAAAGATAAAGATCTCAATAAAGAATAAATACATACCAAACCAAAGCCCCTAAATTCATTTTGAAGCGCTACAATAGTCTGGAAGAAGTTCATCAGGATTTACAAGCGGGTACGGTTACCTGCCATAGTCTGGTAACTTATTATCTGCAAAATATACAGCAAAAACAACACCTGAATGCCTACCTAGAAGTATTTGCGGAAGAAGCATTAGCCCAGGCCGATGCCGTAGATCAGAAACTGGCCGCAGGTACCGCCGGTCGCCTGGCCGGTATGGTTATCGGGATTAAAGATGTTTTGGCTTATAAAGACCATGCGTTGCAATCTTCCAGCAATATTTTGCAAGGCTTTAAATCATTGTACACTGCTACGGCCGTGCAACGTTTACTCGACGAAGATGCCATTATTATCGGGCGTCAGAACTGCGATGAATTTGCCATGGGTGCTTCTAACGAATCATCCGCTTTCGGGCCGGTGCTGAACGATGCCGATAATACGCGCGTGCCCGGTGGTTCATCCGGTGGTTCGGCGGTTGCGGTACAAGCTGATCTTTGTTTAGCTTCTATTGGTTCCGATACGGGTGGCTCCGTACGCCAGCCGGCGGCTTTTTGCGATATTATTGGTTTTAAACCTACTTATTCCCGTATCTCGCGCTATGGTTTGGTGGCCTATGCCTCATCTTTCGACCAAATTGGTACCCTTACCCGGAGTGTGGAAGATGCAGCTTTGCTGTTGGAAATAATGGCAGGTGCGGATGAATACGACAGTACGGCCAGCCATAGGCCCGTACCGGCTTATTCGCAACAGTTAGATGCTGATAGAAAATACCGCATTGGTTACATCCGCGATTCTTTTGAAAATGAAAGCCTGCAACCCGAAATAAAAGCCGCCATGTCGGAGGTAGTAAACCGCCTTAAAGCCGATGGTCACGAAGTAGAAGCGGTTGATTTCCACTACCTGGATTACATTGTACCAACCTATTATATCCTGACGACCGCCGAAGCCAGTTCTAATTTATCCCGCTTCGATGGCGTAAAATATGGCTACCGCAGTCCGGATGCTACTGATTTAAGTTCGATGTACAAGAAAACCCGCTCGCAGGGGTTTGGTCACGAAGTGCAGAAACGCATTATGCTGGGTACTTTTGTTTTGAGCGCTGATTATTACGATGCCTATTATACCAAAGCCCAACAGGTACGCCGGATTATAAAAGAAAAAACCGAAGAATTGCTGCGGGAATTTGATTTTCTAATTCTACCCACCACCCCTACCACTGCTTTTACCATTGGAGGCAACGATGCCGATCCTTTGGCGCTTTACCTGGCCGATATTTTTACCGTGCAAGCTTCTTTAGCGGGGGTACCGGCTATATCAGTTCCGGCCGGGTACGATGACCAGGGTTTAGCCATTGGTTTACAGGTATTAGCCCAGCCTTTTGCCGAAACACAATTATTTTCTTTCTCAAAACTTATTACCGAAAAAATTTTAACTGCCTAGCCCGTATGAAAAGACATTTAAAATTACTTTTTACCTGCTTTATTTTTATTACTGCTCCTCTAACGGCAGTCAGGGCCCAGACAGATATTAATACTGGTTTAGTTAAAGGTTTTTTAAATGATTCAATTTTTACGGTCGAACCCGATACCATTCCTTTTACCGTTTTCCCCATTATTGTTCCGCTGGATACGGTACCTATTATCCCCAATGATTTGGTAAGAGACCGGCTGGCTTGCCTGGAAGAAACCATTCCTTTGCATTACAACACTTATGTGCAGGGGTTTGTAAATTATTTCACCATCCGTAACCGGAAATATACCCGTCGTATTCTGGAACGGGAACAGGTTTACTTTCCTTTGTTTGAGAAATACCTGGCTAAATATAATTTACCGCAAGAACTGAAATATCTCTCGGTAGTTGAATCAGCTTTAAATCCCAAGGCGGTATCCTGGGCCAAGGCGGTTGGTTTATGGCAGTTTATGGCTCCTACGGCGGGCGACTTCCGGCTGAAAATAAACGAATACGTGGACGAACGCATGGATCCGGAAAAATCCACGGAAGCCGCCTGTAAGTTCCTGAAGCAATTGCATAAAACGTTTGGCTCCTGGGAAATGGCCTTGGCGGCTTATAACTGCGGACCCGGAAATGTAAAAAAAGCCATTGCCCGTTCCGGCGGCAAAAAAACTTTTTACGAAGTATTTCCTTACCTGCCTAAAGAAACCCGGAGTTACGTGCCTTCCTTTGCGGCAATTGTTTATACCATGAACCACGCAGATTCGCACGAACTGATACCCGATACTTTACTGTATGCAGTAGAAACCGATACGATTCTGATCAACCAATCGCTGGATTTAAGTAGATTAGCGTTGCAGTTAAATTTACCATCCGAAGAATTAAAAAGACTGAACCCGGCTGTGCGCAAAGGGTATTTGCCCGAAACAATCCGGGATTATCCCTTAAAAGTGCCGGTACCGCAGCGCGATTTGTTAGCGGTAAACCGAATAGCTATCCTGGACTCTTGTAAAATGCCGGTTTTAATCAAGCCGGAACCAACTATTATGCTGGCTTCCACCACTACTGTAAAAACAAACCCAGCTACTTCTACCCCTATTCCATCCAACTCGGTCACCACCGATTCCTTGCTTAAAATTGAATATATTGTCTCTAATGGCGATAACCTGTATAAAATTGCGCAGCAGCACCAGGTTACTAGCACGCAAATAAAAGAGTGGAACAAATTAAAAAGCGGCGTATTAATGTCGGGGCAAAAGTTGGTACTGTATACCGCGGCACCGGAAGTAACACCGGAGAAACCAGCTAACAGCGAAACCGTAGCTGCCGCCGGGCCGGACGAAAACAAAGAAGAGACAATAACGGCAGCTATTCATTATCCCAAAAAAGCCGGTAAAACCAAAAAAATAGCGCAGGAAGTAAAATTAATTCATGCGGTACAACCCGGCGATACCCTTTGGAATATCTCCCGTAAATACAACAATATTCCCGTAGAGCAAATCAAGAAAATGAATAAATTAAAGACTAACGAATTAAAGCCCGGCCAAAAACTGGTTATCAGCTAAAACTAATTGTACCTTTACTTAAGCAAAAACAAAAATCTCAGGCAGGCCACCTGAGTTTTTTGTTTTATGAACTACGGACCACCATCAGGAGAACTTTGCTATGATTAAAATAAATAAACAAGACGCTTTAAATTACCATCAACAAGGTCAGCCGGGCAAAATAGAAGTTGTGCCTACTAAGATGCTGAGCAACCAATACGACTTAGCCCTGGCCTATTCGCCGGGAGTTGCCGAACCTTGCAAAGAAATAGCCGCCCAGCCCGATGATGTATATAAATATACCGCTAAAGGAAATTTGGTGGGCGTTATATCTAATGGTACGGCGGTTTTGGGCTTAGGCAATATTGGCCCTGAGGCGTCTAAACCCGTTATGGAAGGCAAAGGCGTTTTGTTTAAAAAATTTGCCGGGATCGATGTTTTTGATATTGAAATAGATTGTACCGACCCGGAAGAGTTTATCCGGATTGTACGATCTCTGGAACCTACGTTTGGCGGGATAAACCTGGAAGATATAAAAGCGCCGGAATGTTTTCAGATTGAAAAAGCTCTCCGGGAACAAATGCAGATTCCGCTCATGCACGACGACCAGCACGGCACGGCCATTATTTCTAGTGCTGCTTTATTAAATGCCCTGGAAGTAGTGAATAAAGATATTCGGCAGATAAAAATGGTAATGAATGGGGCTGGCGCAGCGGCTATTTCCTGTCTTAAGTTATACGTTTCGCTGGGCTTAGACCTGAATAACCTAGTGGTTTTTGATAAAGATGGTATTATAAATGCCCATCGGAACGACCTGGATGATTATCGCACCCAGTTTATAACTCACCGTGATATAACCACTTTAGAGGAAGCCATGGCTGATGCCGATGTATTTATTGGCCTTTCGGCCGGCAATGTATTGTCGCCGGAATACGTAAAATTAATGGCGCCAAACCCGATTATTTTTGCTTTGGCTAATCCGGATCCCGAGATAGATTACGATTTGGCTATGGCCGTACGGCAGGATTTAATTATGGCTACCGGCCGTTCCGACCATCCGAACCAGGTAAACAACGTTTTAGGATTTCCCTATATTTTCCGCGGCGCCCTGGATGTACGGGCCACCGAAATAAACGAAGAAATGAAACTTGCGGCCGTAATGGCGCTCGCCGAGCTGGCGAAAGAAACAGTACCCGATATTGTTAACAAAGCCTACGGGAACAATACCATTACCTTCGGCAAAGAATACCTGATTCCCAAGCCCTTAGATCCCCGTTTAATTACCCGCATCAGCCCGGCGGTTGCCAAAGCAGCCATGGTTTCGGGAGTGGCCCGGCAACCCATTGAAAACTGGGAAAAGTACGATCAGATATTGCAGGAGCGCATTGGTATTGATCAGAAAATAATGAACCGCATTCTGAACCAGGCCAAAAAGAATCCCAAAACAATTGTTTTTGCCGAAGCCGAGCATTACAAAATTCTCAAAGCAGCCGAAACCGTGATCGACCAGAAAATAGCTAAGCCAATCTTGTTGGGGAACTACAAACGGATTCAGGCCATTATCCAGGAAAACAGCTTAAACTTAACCGAGGCTATCATCATCGATCCGGTTAAGGAAAACGAAAAGCGGGCACAATACGCGGAGGTACTTTACAATAAGCGCAAACGTAAAGGTTTGACCTTATTTGACGCCGAAAAGCTGATGAAGTCGCGAAATTACTATGGTAGTATGATGGTGGAAATGGGCGAAGCTGATGCCTTGGTTTCGGGCCTGACCAAAGATTACTCCAAAACAATACTTCCGGCTCTGCACGTAATTGGCGTGGAAGAAGGCGTAAACAAAGTGGCGGGTATGTACATTATTCAGAACCGGAAAGAGCCTTACTTTTTAGCCGATACCACCGTAAACGTAGATCCTACCGCCGAAGAGATGTGCGAAATAATTGGTTTAACGGCCCGGGCAGTGCGGTTTTTTGATCATGAGCCGCGCATGGCCGTTTTATCTTATTCCAACTTTGGCTCGAGCCGGGGGCCAATTCCTTCTAAAGCTTTAGAGGCCGTGCGATTAGCAAAAAAACGTTATCCGGATTTAATCATAGATGGAGAAATGCAAGCCAATACAGCGGTAAATAAAAATTTACTGCAGGAACATCATCCTTTTAGCGATTTGGCCGAAAACGGAGCGAATACCCTGATTTTCCCGGATCTGAATTCCGGCAACATTGCTTATAAATTATTACAGGAAATTGGCGGGGCCGAAACCATCGGGCCATTGCTAATGGGCATGCGCAAACCAGTGCATATCTTGCAATTAGGCTCTTCTACCCGCGAAATTGTAAATATCGTGGCTATTGCCGTGGTTGATGCACAGAGTTATAATAACGAATTATAGAGAAAACCATATAACCGACCGGCCAATTCTGGCTGAAAAGGATGAAGCCGGATCGGATTTTTTTTGTTCTAAATGGTTACTGGTAATGCTATATGCCACCGGTTTTGTCAAAAACACTGCTGGGATTTGGTATAAACTTTAAAGATTATTCTTTAAATAATAAAATATTTGATTTTATAAATATAATCAATTTCATTTTACTATATAGTAAAATATTGAGATACAATAGCTTATCTTCACCCTTGCAATTCATTAAAACGAGGTTATTAAATGATCGCCTACATCGACGGCAAACTGACACACAAAGATCCTACTTACGTTATAATTGATGTAAACGGGATTGGGTACCAAATTAAAATTTCGCTGAATACGTATGCCAAGCTGGTTGAGGGCGAACGTTGTAAGCTGCATACTTTTTTACACATAAAAGAAGATGCCCATACTTTATACGGCTTCAGTGAAGTGGCCGAGAAAAACGTTTTTCTGCATTTAATTTCTATTTCGGGAGTAGGTCCCGGCACTGGTTTAATGATTGTGTCCTCCCTGTCGGTAAGCGAAATACAACAAGCAATTGTGCGGGAAGATGTGCGTACTATTCAGAATGTGAAAGGTATTGGGGCCAAAACGGCCCAGCGTATTATTCTGGAGCTAAAAGATAAATTTAAAAAAGATACCCTTACGGATGGAAGTATTAATACGTCCGTAGTGCACAATACCAACCGCAACGAAGCGTTATCTGCTTTAATTACGCTGGGTTTTGTACGTACAGTTGCGGAAAAAACACTGGATGCTATTATTAAACGCGAAGGCAATGACCTGACCGTGGAAGAACTGATAAAGTTTGCTTTAAAATCTTCGTAATAACGAACCTGAATACGCTTGAGCCAGAAAAAGTACCTCCTGTTTTTTTCTTCAGTTATTTCAATATCATTCCTGGCCTGGATATCGGATGCAAAATCCTTATCTGAAGCGGGTAGATTTACTTTTACGGGTAACCTTAATCATTTGTTACAGGATTCGGTACCAGCTGATACCATTATTGACCCGACTTATAAAAAATCTACCCGGCCTACTTATCAGCCTAAAGACCGCGTGAGCGATCCTTTTTCGGGTCAGACCAGTTCTTCGCCCCTTTTGCTAGACACACCGGCCAACTTACAGCTGGATGTGGATTATAACGACAGCTTAAAACGCTACGATATTACCGAACGGGTTGGTGATTTAAATTACCGGAACCCTACTACCATGACCTTCGAGGAATATTCCCGGTTTCAGCAGCAGCAAGCCATCCGGAATTACTGGCGCGCCAAATCAGAAGGTGGTATTGCGGGGGAAAGTGGCACGGGTGCGGCCCGGCTTATTCCCAAGATTAGCGTAATGAGTCCGGCTTTCGGCCGTATTTTTGGCGGCAATGCCGTAGATATTCAAACCAATGGTAATGTGGGACTAATCTTTGGCGCGCGCTTTAACCGCAATTTTAACCCTTCCTTGCCTTTCCGGCAGCAGCGGACCGGTGATTTTGAATTTGATCAGAACCTGGCTTTTAACATTGTGGGCCAGGTGGGAGAAAAAATGAAAATCAACTTTAATTATGATACCAAAGCTAATTTTGCTTTTGAAAATAATATTAAGTTAGATTACACCGGATACGAAGAAGAAATTATCCGCAAGGTAGAAGCCGGTAACGTTAGCTTACCTTTAAATAACAGTTTGATTACCGGCGGCCAGAATTTGTTCGGGGTAAAAGCCCAGATGCAGTTCGGACGCTTAGGTGTTACGGCTATTGCCTCCAGCGTGCAGGGCCGCAACGATGAAATTAACATCCAGAATGGCTCGCAGAGCCGCGATTTTGAACTACGCGCCAGCCAGTACGAACGCGACCGGCATTTCTTTTTGTCGCATTACTTCCGCGACCGGTACGACCAGGCCTTGCGCAAATTACCGCTGGTGCAATCCGGTATTTCTATCCGGCGCCTGGAAGTATATATTACCAACGATAACCGTTCTACCCAGAACCTGCGCAATGTGGTAGCCTTTATGGACTTGGGTGAAGCCAATCCGGAAGATGTTTACCAAGAGCAGTTTCTAACGGCCGGTACCAATCGGCTCACACCTACCAATAACCAAAACAATACGCTTTTCAGCCAGGTAACCGCCAGTCCGGGTAACCGCCAGAACAACCAGATAGATGACTTCCTGGAAGGCCGCGGCTTACAAAAAACCATTGATTACGAACACATTGGTACGGCCCGCCGGCTTGATCCGCAGGAATATACATTTAATCCGCAGTTGGGTTATATTTCTTTAAATACCCCTTTGCTGCCCGAGCAGACCTTAGCGGTAGCCTACGAATATACCCAGAATGGCAAAACCTACCAAGTAGGTGAGCTGCAGGAAGATTACCAGGATGTAGAAGAAAACCAGGCGATTTTTATGAAGATGCTGCGGTCTACCAATCCGGCGCCCCTGGATTTACCGATCTGGGATTTAATGATGAAAAATATTTACTGGTTAAACGCCAGCCAGATTACCCGGCAGAATTTCCAATTACGCATAATTTACAAAGACGATGAAACCGGGGTTGATATCCCGAGCATTAAAGAAGGAGAAAGAATCCGGGACATTCCGTTAGTAGAAGTATTTAACCTGGATAATGTAAACAGCAACAACGATCCGCCGCGCGATGGCAACTTCGACTTTTTAGCCGGTATTACCATTGATCCCGAAAACGGCCGCATCATCTTTCCGGTAGTAGAACCTTTTGGCACGTACCTGAACAGCCGTTTTACCGATGCCGAAGCAAACCTGCGGGAGAAATACGTTTTCCAGGAACTCTACGAATTAACCCAAACCGACGCGCAGCAATTTACCAATAAAGACAAGTTTTTTATAAAAGGCCGCTATCAGGCCAGCGCCACCGACGAGATTACTTTGCCCGGCATTCAGATTGCCGAAGGTTCCGTTACAGTTTATTCGGGCGGTACCCGGCTTACCGAAGGCGTAGATTTCCAGGTAGATTATAACTTGGGCCGGGTAAAAATATTAAACCCCAGCTACCTGAACTCGGCGAGTGACTTAAAAGTAAATTTCGAAAGGGCCGAACTTATTAATCCGCAACCGCGGGCTTTGGTCGGAGCCCGCTTCGATTACCGCCTTAACCGGGATATTAATTTGGGCGGTACCGTTTTGCACCTCGGCGAAACGCCTTATAATAATAACCGGGTAAGTTTAGGCGAAGAACCGAGCAACAACACCATTTACGGATTAGATATAAACCTGCGGCGCGATTCCCGGCTTTTAACCAAGCTTACGGATATGCTGCCGTTTATTCAAACCAAAGAAATTTCTACCATTACCTTTAACGCCGAATTTGCCCAGTTACTGCCGGCAAAATCTAAATTACAGGGCGAAGACGGGGTGTCTTATATCGACGATTTTGAAAGTTCCGAATCGGCGTACGGATTGACCAGCAGTATTAACAGCAACAACTGGCGGCTGGCCGCTACACCTGCTCCTTTAATCCGGAACATTGCCGGTGACCCGAAATCATACGCGTATAACCGGGCCAAAATTGCCTGGTACACCATCGACCAGGGTATTTATTACCGTCCTAGCTATCGTCCTGATAATATCACCGAGGCAGACTTAAAAAATCATTACGTCCGGCCTATTAACCGCCAGGAAGTTTTTCCTAACCGGGATTTGGATGCCATAACGAGTTACGAGTATCCGTTTGATGTGGCTTATTTCCCCAGAGAACGCGGCCAGTACAATTATAATCCCGATGTTACGGGTGAGAATGGTAAATTTTTAGTGAGCGACCCGCGTGCTAATTACGGGGGTATCAGCCGGGAAATTACTTTCGACAACGATTTTGATAATGCCAATATCGAGTACGTGGAGTTCTGGCTCATGGACCCTTTCATTAACACCACCAACAACAAACCTAATAATGCGAATGGCCTGATTAATGACGATGAAAATAATCCGGTAGCTAATACCTCGGGGGGAGAACTGATTTTAAACTTGGGCAATGTATCCGAAGATTTAATAAAAGACCAGAACCAGTACGAGTTTGAAAACGGTTTACCGGCCACTAACTCGGATATAAATGTACAGGCGCAGACAAAACCCGATACAGAGCGGACACCTTGGGGTTTTGTAACCCAATTGCAGTTTTTAACCGATGCTTTTTCAAGTCAGGATAATAGCCGCCAGTTCCAGGATATTGGTTTGGAAGGTTTGAACGATAGCGAGGAAAGAGCTTTTTTTACGGGTGTTTACAGTAATTTTACCGATCCTTCAGCCGATAATTTTCGGCACCACTTAAGCGAAGACAACAACAACCGCAAAATAATTGGCCGTTATAAAAACTTTAACGGCATGGAAGGCAACTCGCCGGCCAGCAGCAATGAGTCCTCTTATGTGTATCCCGACAAAGAAGACTTAAACAAAGATAACGTTATTACGGATGTGGAGCGTTACTACGAATACCGCATTCGCTTACGGCCCGAAGACATGCAAGTAGGCCAGAATTATATTGTCGATAAAGTTGTACACGATGGAAGCACGTCCAAAACTCAGCAAATTAACGGGGATGTGGTTACCTGGTACCAATTCCGGATACCAGTGCGGCAACCTACGGGCAATATAGGCGGCATTAACGGGTTTAAATCTATCCGGTTTATGCGCATGTACCTGACCCAGTTTGCCGAACCGGTGGTATTGCGTTTTATCGGTTTTCAGTTTGTGGCTAACCAGTGGAGGAAGTATTTATTATCTATTTCTGATGGTGGTACCCCTTGCGTGGGCAATTGCGATACCGACGTGGAAAATTTTACGGTATCTACGGTCAACATCGAAGAAAACAGCGCTGACGTAGCCGGCAGTACGCCTTATACCATTCCGCCGGGTATTATCCGGCAACGCGATAATACTTCTACTTTGCAAAACCGGCGCCAGAACGAGCAATCGTTGCAACTATGCGTAGATAACCTGAAAGATTCTTTTGGCAAAGCGGTTTACAAAAACGTATCCATGGATATGTTGATTTACAAACGGCTGAAATTATTTATTCACGCCGAAAGCCCGGACAACAGCACCCGAGACGGAGAAGTACGCGCTTTTCTCCGCCTGGGTACCGATTATAACCAAAACTATTACGAATACTCCCAACCGCTAACCATAACGCCTGTTGGTGCTACCGGACAGAACGAAATTTGGCCCCAGGAAAACTTTGTAGACCTGGCCTTTGAAGATTTAGTAAATACCAAGTCCGAACGCAACCGACAAGGAGGCAGCTTTAATATTTTTCAGCCTTATACCAAAACTTTTAATGCCGGCACCGAGCGGGAATACTCCATTACGGTGGTAGGTAACCCTGATTTAAGCGCCATTCAAGGTGTTATGCTGGGCTTACTTAATCCCAGAAGCAACGACCGGTCGGATAAATCGGTTTGTATCTGGGCCGATGAACTGCGGGTAGCTGATTTTGATAAAACGGCCGGTTGGGCTACTAATGCGCAGTTTAACGCTAAAATTGCGGACCTGGGTACTGTTTCGGCTACTGGCTCTTATACTACCGTGGGCTTTGGCGGTCTGCAGCAGCGTATTGCCCAACGGGAACGCAGCAACACCGCGCAGTTTGATGTTATATCCAACATTGCCGCCGACAAATTTTTACCGGCTCGTTTGGGCATTCGCATCCCGGTTTCGGTGCAATACGGTTCCACGACCCAGGAACCCCGTTACGACCCGCTGGACCCGGATACGCCGCTGGAACAATCTTTAGAGAAATTTGATAACCGCGAAGAACGCAATGCTTACCGCAAGGAAGTGGTAAGCCAGGTTACCACCAAAAGTATTAACCTGCTAAACGTGCGCAAAGAGAAAACAAACCCGGAGGCAAAAGTACGCCCCTACGATATCGAGAACCTTTCCTTCTCTTACGCTTATACCGAGCGCTTGCGCACCGACATTGTAACCGACCGGGACCTAACCAAATCTTATACCGGTGGCGTGGCCTATACCTATAATACTACGCCTAAAAATTATATGCCTTTAGCAAAAGTAAAGCTGCTGCAATCGCCGTATCTAAAACTTCTGCAGGAACTTAATATAACGCCGCTGCCCAGCCGTATTGCTTTCCGGGCCGACCTCGACCGGCGTTATAATGAAATATTTCTGCAGCGCCGCTTGGGCATCAACGATTTGCCTACTACTTCCGGCATCGATCCTACTTTTCAGAAATACTTTTATTTTAACCGTATTTATGATGTAAAGTGGGATTTGACCAAGAGCCTGACTTTTGACTATACTGCCACGAACCGGGCGGTAGTAGATGAACCAGAAGGCCGCATTGACCGGGAAAACGAAGATCCGCTGATCCGGGAAAGAAGCGACGAAATCTGGAAAAACCTGAAGCGTTTGGGCCGGACTACAAACTTTGATCAGTTAGCAGCCATTACCTACCGCTTGCCGCTGGATAAATTCCCTTTAACCGATTGGCTAAGTGCCGATGCCCGGTATGCCGCCGGTTATACCTGGACTTCCGGTTCTACCGCTCTGATTTCGGATACCTTGCAATTGGGCAATACCATCCAGAATAATACCGAAGTAAGTGTAAACGGCAAAGTAGATCTGATCCGGTTATACAATAAAGTTAAGTTTCTCCAGGCCATTAACAACCCACCTACCCAGGTACCAGTTGGCGCTTCCGGTAAAAATCCGGTAGCCAATAATGCCTCGGCCCCCACGGACTCTACCGGCCGGAAGCCGGAATTAAAAGCTTTAAAAGCGGTGTTGCGATCACTTATGACGGCCCGTTCCCTGAACTTTACTTATTCCCAGAACGAAGGCACCTTACTACCCGGTTATTTGCCCCGCACCAAATTTTTTGGTTTAGACGAAGGGTTTAGTGCACCTGGTCCGGGCTTTATATTAGGGCAGCAATACGAGTTAGAAAGCTTATTCCGGCTGGCCGAAAGTAAGGGTTGGTACACCGATAGCAGCCATTTGTTAAACACGCCGCTGAGCCACTTAAAAACCCAGAACTTTACGGTCCGCACTACTTTAGAACCTTTCCGGAACTTCAATATTCAACTGGATGCGAAGCAGGACCGTTCGGAGATTGACGAAGCTTTTTACCGCTTAACCACCGATGATTTTGGCCGTCCTTTACCCGGCGGGACCGTGCAACGGCAAAACCCCGTTAGCACCGGTTCGTTCAGTTCTTCTACCATTGCTATCCGGACTTTATTCGAAAATAAAAACGAAGCCTTCCGGTCAGATGCGTTCGAGACTTTTATCCGGAACCGGAATGTAATTTTAAACCAACTGGAGGGCGCTGATCGGGGAACCGGTAACTTCACCCGCAATTCTCAGGATGTGCTCATGCCGGCTTTCTTTTATGCGTACCAAGGCAAAGATATTGGTGGGTACGAAGCCAAGCCGTCGCGTCCTTTCGGCGTTTTCCCTTTGCCTAACTGGCGTATTGAATACAATGGTTTAACTAACTTGGGAATTGTACAACGGTATTTCAGTTCTATAAACTTATCGCACGTGTATAATGCCAGCTACAATATTTCTAATTTCACTACCGAGCAACAATACCTGGCCGAACCCGGCCAGAATGAGCTACCAACTCAGGTAAATGAGCGCGGCGAATACATTCCCTACTACGTCATCGGGCAGGTAGTTATTTCGGAGCGCATGGCGCCTTTGCTGGGCGTTAACTTCCGGACAAAAAACAATATTTCCGGACGGATGGAATACCGCACGGAACGTAACCTGGCCCTGAACTTATCTAACAACGGCCAGGTGGTTCAGAACGGCATCCGCGATTATGTGGTAGGTATTGGTTATACCACTTCTAATTTCCGCATTCCTTTTAAAATAAGAGGCGAATACAAAACCTTGAAAAATGAACTGAATGCGCGTTTGGATTTAACCCTGCGCGACAATGAAACCATTCAGCACTCTATTGTAACTGAAACCGATGAGGCTGGTAATGAAATAGAATCAAGCCGCAACGTAGTAACCAACGGCACCCTGCAAATGCAGTTAAAACCTACTATTGATTATACCTTGAACCAGCGGCTGAACATCCAGTTTTACTTTACCCGGGTAATCTCCGACCCCAAAATAGAAAGTGCGTTCCGGAATACGGTTTCGGAAGGTGGCATTCAGCTCCGCTATAGTTTATCCGAATAAGTTTTACCTATTTTGGCGAAAAGAATGTATTTTTGATCCGAATTAAAATTTCAAAAACCTAAATTAAAAGACAAAATGAATTTACCTCAGGAACTGAAATACACCAAAGATCACGAATGGGTCCGCATTGAAGGCAACGTAGCGTACGTAGGAATTACGGATTTTGCCCAAAGCGAATTAGGCGATATAGTTTACGTGGATATTGACACGCTGGACAAGAAAGTGAACCGCGAAGAAGTATTTGGTACCGTTGAAGCCGTAAAAACAGTTTCGGATTTATTTAGCCCTGTAACCGGCACCGTACTGGAAATTAACCCGCTGTTAGACGCCAACCCCGAAACCGTTAATTCTGCTCCTTACGGTGATGGCTGGATGGTAAAAATATCGATTGATGATGAAAGTGAACTGGCGGATTTACTTAGTGCCGAAGACTACGCCAGTTTAGTAGGTGCTTAATTTGCCGGATCTGCTGCGTGTTTTTTAAATACAATCTACCTACCCTGCTGTGGGCAACAGTTATCTTATTTTTAACGCTGTTGCCCGCAGCTTCTATGCCCGAGGTGCCGGAATGGCAACTCATTTCTTTCCATACGGCTTCGCACGCCGCTGTTTTTGCCTTACTGTCCCTTCTGATGTTGTGGGGCTTCAAAAAGCAAAACCGTTATTTATTTCTGCAGCAAAATGCCGGCCTTTTAACTTTCCTGGTTTCTGTTCTTTTCGGGGTATTGATCGAATGGCTGCAAAGCTCTTTAAACTGGGGACGCGAAGGAGATGTATACGATATAATCAGCGATACTATCGGCACTGTTGCTGGTATGCTTACTTTTTATATTCTTGCGCGCCAAACAGCGCTTAAAAATTATCTATAACTCTTATTTAGATTATATATCTTTTAAGCTAACTTTTTAGTACCATAAACAGTTTTTATTTAAGCGGTACCGTAGACTTTGTAATGCCTATTCAGATCAGGAATTCTATTACTGCATAAAATTATTGCGGATTTCAGATTAAATAAAAACAAGTAAAAACTTGTGTATGGTAATATAACAAGTAGAAAGCTTACTTAATATTTAACTCTCGGTAATCCTAGTCTTTTCCATTTTCTCAGTTTAAATGTATAAACTTATGTTTACTTTTAAACTTTCCTACTTTTAAGGATACTCACAGGGCTACAAATAGAATAGAAATCGTTTTTCTGAACTTGTTTTCTTATTAAGCTGATATATTATAAAATCAACAGGGCGTTAAAAATAAAATAATTGGAGTTATGAAACTTTTCTTGATTACTATTATCGGTGTTTTATTACTTACCCAAACTTATGCCCAATCGCCGGTAAGAATTGCCATTGCAGGTCTAAGCCATGGTCACGTCGACTGGATTTTTAACCGATCTGATAAAAAGGACATTGTTTTAGTAGGTGTTTATGAGCCTAATAAGGAGTTAGCCGATAAGTATGCCAGGAAATACAAACTTGACCAAAAGTTATTTTTTAATGACCTGAATAAAATGCTCGACCAGGTAAAGCCGGAAGCTGTTTCTGCGTTCGGAGAAATCAGTGCTCATATTACGGTTGTAAGGGCATGTGCTCCGAGAAAAATTCATGTTATGGTGGAGAAACCCCTGGCCACCACATTCGCTGATGCCAAAGAAATACAATCACTGGCTTCCAAAAACGCCATTCATGTGCTGACAAATTTTGAAACCTCCTGGTATGCCAGTAATCAGTATGTTAAAGATTTGGTGAAGGAAGAGAAGCTAGGGCAGATACGGAAAGTTATGGTGAATGACGGACATCAAGGGCCTAAAGAAATTGGTGTAAGTAAAGAGTTTCTGGAAATCCTGACTGATCCTATGAAAAATGGAGCAGGAGCTTTGATGGATTTTGGCTGCTATGGGGCCAACCTGATGACCTGGCTTTTGCAAGGAGAAAAACCTGTTTCCGTAACCGCAGTAATCCATCAGAACAAGCCGGATATTTATAAAAAAGTTGATGATGAAGCATCTATTATCTTGCAATATCCCCAAGCACAATGTATTATTCAAGGTTCGTGGAACTGGACCTTTGCCCGCAAGGACATGGAAGTTTATGGCAATAAAGGTTATGCGGTTGCGGTAGATGCAACAACCGTTCGTCAGCGTTTGCATGAGAAGTCCGCGGAAGAGGTATTAAAGCTAAATCCACGGCCGGCACCCCATACCGATCCTTTTTCTTTATTGGCAGCGGTTGTAAGGGACCGGTTAACCCTGGATAAAAATGACTTATATGAATTACCCATCAATGTTACGGTTGTTGAAATTCTGGAGGCCGCAAAAGAATCAGCAAAATTGAATAAAACAATCTTTCTAAAATAAAACATTACCTTTTAAATGTTTAGCTTAAAGAATAAAATATTATACCCTACTCTTTGTTGATAAGACAACAGAATAGAGGCTACTTCTAATAAACCGTATTTTTCTTTGAATAAAAAAGGGCCGGCTAAATAGCCGGCCCTTTTTTATTCAAAGAAAATTTAATATTTAAATACGACTGTAATCTGCATCATCGCCTTCTTTCTCATCGCTACCAAGAGGTTGATCCTGGGTTCTTAAACCGTTGTTAGTACCATTCATTTCTTCGTAGCTACCTTCAAATTCAAAACCGGGGCCCTGGGCAATAGATTCTTTGCTATCCGGGTCGTTGGCACCGTAACCGGAAACTTCATTTCCTCCGATATGTAAATTTTCGAGTTGGTCTTTTTGGTCGTTCCGTTCCGTTTGTCCGTTCAGGCCAATATTCCGCTTAGCACTGGGATCGGGATGGTTGTCGTTGGTTTGTTCATGGAAATCTTTTTCCTTAATGCTTTTTGGGGTTTTAGAAGAAGCTTGCTCGTCTTCTCCAAAAATTGAATCAAGTATAGACATGTTGTATTAATCTTAAGTTAGTCACTTATTTACGCAGGTTAAACTTACTTGTTTGTATAATCTAAACTTTTGTAAAAAACAAAGTAAGCTTTTATATAAGAAGGCCTAAATGAAACCGGAACCTAATTTTTGTTTTTAAACTCTTTTGTATCCTTTACATTTGTGTTAGTAAGAATAGCATGCTTAGCAAAGTATTTAAACCTGTTTTTAAGACTAATTTGATTTCTTCTGATGTATCGGATTAGATGAAAATAAAGTCAACAACGATTCTGATGACTATTTACCCAATTAGACTTATCTGGCAAAGCAGTTCTTACTAAGACTAAATCCCAATTTTATAAATGAAAATTCTGGAATTAAACCATGTAGCCTTGCACGTACAAGATGTTGCCGCTAGCAGTAGGTTTTACGAAAACATCCTCAACCTGCCATCGATCCCCAGACCGGCCTTCGATTTTCCGGGCGCCTGGTTTAGCTTAGGGCCAGTTCAGCAATTGCATTTGATTGGTGAGCGCGAAGCAGCCGTTCATAATCACCCCCAGGGTAATCATTTTGCCCTACGGGTATCTTCGGTGCAGGAAGTTGCCGCCGAGTTGCAAAGAAAAAATATTCTATTTATGGGGCCTCTACAACGGCCCGATGGTAAGTGGCAGTTGTTTTTACAAGACCCGGACGGCTACGTAATTGAATTAACAGAATTACCTGGCGAATAAACTTTATTAGAAATCAGAATTATCTTAACAAGCTCCAAAGACTTGGTTCTGAATAATCTTTGAAATAAGAATTTATTGCAAATTAGCTTTCTTGCATAGCCAGCTCCATATTTTGGTTCTGAATATTTTCCGATCGGAAGCAGGCATAAAGAAGGTAAGCTTTTGTAAAAACAAATCTTGCGAACCCGTTTCAAGTATTTGTGCTTATTTGTATATCTTTACCTTACCTGTTTTACGTTTAAAGCATATCATTTTGCTATTTAATCCAATGACTCAATTAAAGCGCTTTGCGTTTACCTTTTTTCTTTCTTTTTTAATGTTGTCGGTTTCGGTGGCGGCCGACAAAGGTTTAAAAGCATTAGCGAAAAAAAAATACGACAAAGCTTACAGCATATTTTCTGAAACCCTGGAGCAAAATCCGGGCAATGTAATTGCTTCGTACGGTATGAGCAAATTGCTCAGTATGCCTGGCTTTGCTTATTACGACATTGAAAAAGCTTACGTTTACCTGATTAATACCCGTGAGGCTTTTAAAATACTGGACGAGAAAGGACGAAAGAAGCTGATTAAAACCGAAGTACAGGAAGAAAATATTCTGGCCCTGCAGCAGCGCATCGACTCCGTAGCTTTCCAAAATGCGGTGGCCGCCAATAACCCCGATTCTTTAGAAGCTTTTATACAGATACATAAAACCTCGCCGCAGATAGAAACTGCTTTAACCATTAAAGAACAACTGGAGTACCTCAGCACGAAACAAGCGAATACCTATCAAGCCTACGAAGAATATTTAAAAAAGCACCCTAAATCGGATAAAGTAATTGAAGCCCGCAAAAAATACGATCAGTTATTGTACCAAACCGTAACTGCCGACGGCAGCTTGTATTCGTACCGGAACTTTGTGGCGCAGTATCCCGACAGCCCTTTTCATGAAGAAGCAGTTAAAAAGTTAGAAAAGCTGGAGTTCCTGGCCTTGGTGAAGGAAAATACCTTAGAGGGCTACGAAGTTTTTGTGCAGAATAACCCAGATAGCAAATTCCGGAATATGGCCGAAGACAGTATTTACGCCCGTTTTACTTCTTTTCCTTCGGTTTCGGAGTACGAAAGTTTTATTCGGAAGTACCCAAAAAACCGGAATATCCGGGATGCCTGGGAAAAATTGTATGTACTTTATAACGATAGCGGAACGCCGGAAACTTTTGAATCTTTTAAAGCCCGGTACCCGGATTATGCCGAAGCCTACCAACTAGACAATGATATTGAGTTATCTAATTTTGGCGTTAAAATGCTGAATACCGGATTCAGGGGTTTTAAAGAAGACCAGATTGATGCCTATATCCGGTTGGCTGCTCCTACCGAACAAGCCATAAGTGTATTAAAACTCCGCATTAAACCTTTCCTAGACAAAAATCAATACCAAAAAGCAATTGATATTTTAGAAAAATACCAGCCGTATTATCAATATAAATCTTACCGGCTTTCTTCCTGGATAGAAACCTTACAACGGGTAAGAGAAACTTATTTAAGCAGTAAGCAGGTACCGGCCTACACTCTAAATTAACGTTTCGGTTAGTAATTGCTGGGGGTTTGATAAGATAATACTTTGGCCAAAGGAGTAGCTTTATAATTGTACTATAGCTTCTGATATCAAGCCCCCCCAGGTTAGAAGGCCATGTTGGTACCAGTGTTTTATTTCTCGTATAACAATATGTTTAATTCTGATAAATTTGTAAAATCTTTATCTGAGGTTAGAAGAGGGAAGTTTAAAAAGTAAGAAGATCCGGCAATAATAGCATCCGGGAGTTTGATTTTATGAGATTTTCGTAATCCGATTACAATTTTCTTGATCTCAGAATTAATATCTACAATTGTTACTTCTTTCAAAAAATCTTCAATTATAAAAATTTCTTCTTTGCTGATATCTTTATATCCTAATAATTCCAGTTCAGTTATGAATGATATAAAAATAGACTTTTCATTTAATAGTTTAGCAATCGTTTGATCACCATCAAGAAGGTAGAGGGCTATACTTGTATCATAAAAAAACTAGTCCCATTCATTTCTTAATTTTTTTTGGATTTCCAACGGGTCTGCTTTTAATTTAATTTTACCACAGTGTTTGTAAGCATTAAATCTTTTGAAGCTTTTAAGATTAGATAAAGCTTCTTCTATCTCTTTATTATCAGCACCCTTTTTAATAATAGTAACCATATCGTAAGGCTTTTACCAAATATAACAAATATTCCAAGATTTTAGTCTTTTTATATTGGCACTAACTTGGGTATTTACCCACAGCATTATTATACACTCAAAAAAACAGATAAGTTAAGCAAGAGCATTTACTTGCTTATTTAGTGCTTAATCCAAGCCCGGTAAAATGCTGCATTTATCTTAGTTGCTCCAGCATTAAATTTTGTTTCTTGCAGATACTTGCCTGGCAATTTCCACTAAGTTCTTCACGCGGCCGCTATCGGTTAACTCAGAAGTATATTCATCTGCCTGGCTTCCCATTGCTGCTTTCGGATTGTGATATACCATAGCACTAGCAACCCTGGACTTAGCCGAAGCATGAAACTCCCCGGCTCCGGTGTTTTGTAAGAGCATTTCTAAGTTTTGTTCGTTAATGCCACTTCCCGGCATAATGCTTATTCGGTTGTTTGCCAGCTTAATTAATTGCGTAATCAAGTCAACACCAGCCACAGCCGTATTTTCGCTACCTGAAGTAAGAATGCGGGCAAAACCAAGCTCAATAAGTTCTTCTAAAGCCTGAAAAAAATCGGCACACATATCGAAAGCCCGGTGAAAAGTAGCAGGTAATGGTTTAGCTAATTCTATAAGTTCCCGGCATCTTTCTTTATCTACCTGGCCGTTGGGTAGTAATATCCCAAATACCACTCCATCGCAATTTAGTTCTACACACCGCCTGATATCTTCTTTCATAATTTCAAATTCCAGGTCGGAATACAAAAAATCGCCACCCCGCGGCCGGATGATTATAAACAGCTGTATTTGGAGTAATTTTCGGGCTAAAGCTATTTGCCCGTAAGAGGGCGTTGTACCGCCTTCAATTAAGTTATCGCAAAGTTCAACGCGTACTGCTCCTCCTTCTTGGGCTGCCAGGGCCGAAGTAACTGAATTGGCACATACTTCCAGGGTTATCATGCAGGTTGGGGTAGGTATTTTAAAAAATTGTCGCGCTTAATAAGAGCTTTTGCCTTTTATGAGCAAGCGCTGGTTTTCGGAGTGGCACACGGCATAAGAAAAGCCTTTTTGAATAGCATAAGCCCCGTATTCTCCTTTTTTGTTTAAAGCCAGAAATCCAACTTGAATTTCTTTGGCCTTCTCGGGCTTTTTCTTGATAATACGATTTACGGCTTCTTTACAGGCTTCTTCCGGCGAATATCCCTGGCGCATAAGTTCCACCACCAGGAAGCTGCCCACATTCCGGATTACTTCTTCGCCCACCCCGGTTGAGGTAGCGCCGCCCACTTCGTTATCCACAAAAAGCCCGGCTCCTATAATGGGGCTATCTCCTACCCGGCCGTGCATTTTAAAAGCCATACCGCTGGTGGTGCAGGCGCCCGATAAATTTCCCTTGGCATCCAGGGCCAACATACCAATAGTATCGTGGTTGTACTGGTTGCCGGGTAATTTATTCGGGCTGTAAAGCTTATTTTCGATGTTGATGGTTGGTTTATATTTTGCGTCTTTCAGCCATTCTTTCCAGGCTTTTTCCGATTCGGGAGTTAATAATTTCTTTTTCTGATAACCGTTTTCCATAGCAAACTGCATGGCTCCTTCTCCTACCAGCATTACATGCGGTGTTTTTTCCATGACCAGGCGAGCCACCGATATGGGATGTTCAATATATTCCATCGCCGCTACCGCCCCACAATTCCCCGCTTCGTCCATAATACAGGCATCTAGAGTTACGTGGCCATCCCGGTCCGGGTAACCAGCCTGGCCTACGCTATGGTTATTTAAATCACTTTCTGGTATCCGGGCGCCGGCTTCTACGGCGTCCAGGGCTCTGCCGCCGGCTGATAAAACCTGCCAGGCTGCCTGGTTAGCGGCAATGCCAAAATCCCAGGTCGAAATCACAATGGGTTTAACTGCCGCCAACGGCAAAGCCGGATTTAGAGGCACCAAAGACTTTGGATTTAAGACAACATAAGGTAAACCAAACGAAGATGCTTTTAAAAATTTACGGCGACTAGACATATATATATTTTTAGAACATTGCCCGAAGCAATTTGGAAGGATAAACAGGTATTCTGGTTAAAAATAACCCGGGACTAAATTTCCGAAAGGTTAAAAAAATATTACGCTTTATAAAATAAATTATTCTGATGAAGCTACTACCCAGTAGAAAAAACAAATTTATCAATGTGTTCCTGGTTTTATCCGTAGAAACAACAAGCTTTTACAAAACACATTAACTCTAATTTTGTGCTTGTAATCATTAGATCTGAACACAAATATAATTAACGTTAGCCACTTAAACGCTTTACAACTCAACTATGCCAACCTTAAAACCTGAGATTATCTATTTTGAAGATAACGGCATAATACCCAATAATAAATATCCGCTTTTGCTTTACCGGCATGTTTTTACTGCTGATGGAATTACAAGTGCTGCCTGGCTGGAACAAAAGTTTGCCCGTAACAACTGGACTAACTCCTGGCGATGGGGCATCTACCCTTTTCATCATTACCATAGTAATACCCACGAAGTATTGGGCGTATATAGCGGGAAAGCATTATTACTACTTGGAGGTCCGCAAGGCCAGGAAATAAACGTGCAATTTGGCGATATCATCGTCATCCCGGCGGGTGTGGGCCATAAAAACCTAAGTAGCAGTCCTGATTTTTCGGTTGTAGGTGCTTACCCAAGCGGCATCAGCCCGGACTTGAAAAAAGGAGAGCCTGGAGAACGTCCCCAAGCCGATATAAACATTGCGGCAGTACCAATTCCGGATTTTGATCCGCTAATGGGCAATCAGGGTGGCCTAAAAAATATTTGGAAATAGTTATCCGCAGAACAAACCAATATTTGCAGCCTATCCAAGCTTATGAAATTAATGAGACTATAATGCTTAACAGAAGCTTCCTAGGTATTTCCTTAAGATAAAAAGAGCATTAATAAATTTAGTTTAGCGTATTATTTGAAATACAAGTATAAAGTACAAACCTAAATAAATAGCAAATGGAATTCAGACAATTAGGTGCATCGGGCTTATTTGTACCGGTATTAAGTTTTGGCACGGCCACTTTTGGCGGCGGCAACGATTTTTTTAAAGCGTGGGGCAGTACCCAGGTAAAAGAAGCAACCCGGATGGTTGATTTGTGCCTCGAAGCCGGGGTAAACTTCTTTGATACAGCCGATATATACTCCGAAGGATTAGCGGAAGAAATTTTAGGCAAAACGCTCGTGGGGCGGCGTGATCAAGTAATTATCTCCACTAAAGGCACTTTCCCTTTTGGCCAAGAACCTAATAACCAGGGCTCTTCCCGTTTTCATTTACTTAAACAAGTAGAAGGCAGTTTAGAACGACTGCAAACTGATTATATTGATATTTACCACATGCACGGTTTTGACGGAAATACGCCGGTGGAAGAGACCTTGCGCACCCTCGACGACCTGATACAAAGCGGCAAAGTCAGGTATATTGCCTGTTCCAATTTTTCGGGTTGGCATCTGATGAAATCACTGGGCATTTCCGAAAAATACGGCTGGAATAAATACGTAGCCCACCAAGTTTATTATTCCCTGGCGAACCGGGAATTTGAATGGGAACTAATGCCTTTAGGTTTAGACCAAAACGTGGGCAGTATAATCTGGAGTCCGTTAGCTGCCGGGAGATTAGGCGGTAAATACGGACGCAACAAACCTATGCCAGCCGATAGCCGGATAGCCCAAGGTGGCAGTCCGGTGCCCGAAGCAGTTGTAAACGAAGAAGTTTTTTACCAGATAACGGATACCTTAGACGAAATTGCCGCTGAAACCGGAAAAACAGTAGCGCAAGTTTCTCTTAATTGGCTTTTACAACGCCCTACAGTTGCTAGTATTATTATTGGGGCCAGAAACGAAGAACAACTAAAACAAAACCTGGGCGCCGTAGGCTGGAACTTAACTATCGAACAGGTAAGAAAACTAGATCAGGCGAGCGAAGTGCCTACAATTTACCCTTACTGGCACCAACGGCAAAATCTAAAATTAAACCCAATACCGGACTTTTATCATAAGAGCAGGTAAAAAAAAGTTATAAGCAATCTTGCTAAAATAAAAAAAGAGGCTTTATTAATTAGAGCCTCTTTTTTATTTTATCGTCTGCAAAAAATATTTTTTTTTCATACCATTACATTTTTGCTTTTCCCTGGAGTATCAGTTGTTCTTCGGCTAAGTAGTTGCGCACTTCTTTAGATAGTAATTCTATTTTTGATTTTCTGGTAATTGGTACCTGCACGCTTTCTCCATTAGGTAAATGAAAAACTACTTCTAAACTACCTTCGGTAGGTATAAAGGGGGCTAATTGCTGTCGCACTTTTTTTATTTCATCAACATCCATCAATGAAAAATCAATCTTATTCTGGTTACTCATAATTAATTAAATAATATTTGTTGTGATAGTTATTTTTCACAAAGATACAACGTATTTATTAAACATAATGTTATGCGTTGGTTATTTAATTAAAAATATATCAACAATAATTAACATGTATTACAAAATATATAATCTAATTTACTCCTCTATAAAAGCCTATATTTAGAATTCAGGAGAAACAAATAAAGGTTTTATACAAAAGAGATCAATCTTAAAGAAAGATTCAGAAACAGCAAAGACTACTTACAAATTCTTCAGAGAATTACTTTATTAGCCACCCGGGCTTATCTTTCAGCCGAAACCTAAAAAAGGTGCTAACACCAGGTTATTCCTGTAATAGCACCTTTTTTATGTTTATGCCAATATCTTTTACATAAACCAATTCTCCGTCCGGCTTAAGCGGAAAGCTCTATTTTAAGTTGATACTGCTCCCTAAATAGTTGGCGAACCACCGGTTACCTGAACCGTTGAACCAGTCATATAGCTAGAATCCTGGGAGGCCAGCAATACATAGATAGGTGCCAATTCGGCCGGCTGTCCGGGTCGTTTTAACGGCACATCTTTCCCAAACGATTTTACTTTTTCCGCAGGCATGGTAGCCGGAATGAGCGGTGTCCAGATAGGGCCCGGCGCCACGCAGTTTACCCGAATGCCTTTTTCGGCCAGAATTTGCCCTAAATTAGCGGTAAAATTCTGAATGGCTCCTTTCGTGGCCGCATAGGCTAGTAGCATTGGCGACGGTTTATAGGCATTTACCGAGGTTGTGTTCACGATAGTGCTACCGGGTTTCATATGTGGTTCCGCCGCTTTACACAAATAAAACATGGCGTAAATATTGGTTCGGAACGTGTAATCCCATTCATCACTAGGTATTTCCTGCAAAGATTCCCGCGCCATCTGGAATGCAGCGTTATTGACCAACACGTCGATTTGGCCAAACTCAGTTACTGCCCGCTCTACTAATTGCTTACAGTGCGCTTCTTCGCTTATGTCACCGGGCACCAAAATAGCTTTCTGTCCCGCTTGCTCCACATATTTAGCGGTTTCTTTCGCATCTTCTTCCTCGTTCAGGTAAGAAATTAGTACATCGGCACCTTCCCGGGCAAAAGCAATGGCTACCGCTCTACCAATACCGGAGTCACCTCCGGTAATAATAGCCTTACGGCCGGTCAGTTTACCCGAACCCCGGTAAGTCTCTTCACCATGATCGGGCTTAATCTGCATTTCGGTTTCTTCGCCTGGTACTGACAACTTCTGCTCCGCAAAAGGAGGCTTATCATATTGATTTTTAGGATCTTGCATATTAGATTGGCTTTCTTTGGTCTCTTTCATAAATTATTAAATCTTTTTTTATGAATATAAATTATTGATTTTAAATGACTTATATTTTAAACGCAGTTAAACTGATGAAGTTACTAATTCAGAGCTACTTTTACGTTAATCTTGAAAACAAGCGTATGATTTACGCGACGATCATTAAACTATAGGCAAATGACAACTGCTTCTTTCATATCTTTAATTAGGAACAATAAAAGAAGCGCCGATCCAAGTAAATGGATAATCAATGGCGATACAGCGGCAAAAGTTCAGGACGGTTGCTAATTGCTCATTTAATCAGGACTGGGATAATCGGGTGTTTAATGCAGTGCTGGTATTCAGCTAACTACTTACTTGCCCGTACTGATGAAGAAGGACGTAAGTGGACATAAAAGCGCATCCGGTAGCTTACAAACAGTAGTGTATTCACCAGAAACTGCTAATCCTATTATTCCGGAAATATTAAAATTAAAATAGTTTAGCTAACCGGAAGGGCTACTTTAAAAATATTAAACTCTAATTGCGAAATATCGCCTTCCATTTCGTGAATGCGGGAAGTAGTAAAATAGAAATTATCCTGTTCGTCTATCGTAAAAGTATCGGGCCATTTGATTTGGGAGTCCTGTACAAAAGTTTGTAGTTCTCCTTCCGGATTCCGGCACATAATGGCATTCTTTTCCAAATCGCCTAAATATAAATTACCTCGCCGGTCGAATATCATGCCGTCCGGGGCAGAAGTTTTACCTAAACTTTCTACTTGTTTTGCTAATGCTTGTTCAGTTAAAGTTTCATTATTCAATGCCTGGGTAGGTACGCGGTAAAGTCCATAACCCGTCAGGGCATGGTAATACAAATAAGCCTTATCGTTAGACAGGGCAATACCATCGGCGTGCATTTGCGGTTTTTGACCTTCTTTTACCCATTTTTCTCCTTCTACAGTCAGCCAGATATCTTCCGATTTGGTGGAAGCATGCTGATCCAGTAAACGGCGGGATTTACCCGTATTTAAATCCAAAACTACAATTGCACCCACTCCCGATTCGGTGATATATATTTTACCGGCTTCCCGGTCGATGCGTAAATCGTTCAGGTAAGATTTTTCCGGCGCAATTTCTTTATCAAAAGTCCATTTATTCAGGAGCTCATCGGTCGTTAAATCAAACTCATACAACATGGCATTTCCTACCACTCCCTTCATCATGGGGCTGGCCGGGTCCAGTACAAACAAAGAGTTCTCGTGCGCTACCACCGATTGCACACAGGTAAATTTATTCTCCTCCGGCTGCCCGTTCCAGTTATTCCAGGTTTCATCCGGGTAAGGCTTGTAATCACCGTTCAGCATTACTTCCACCACCGAAAAAGGCAAGTTTTCGTGCCAACGCGGGAAATTCGCAAACAATCGTCCGCTCTGACTTATAGTAACCCCGGTAACTTGAATTCCTTTAAATGAAGCAACTTTCGTAATTTCTTTAGTAGACATAGTTGTAAGAATATATTACCCCTATTTTACCCTAAAAAATACTTTTTGTTTTAAATACATTTAAATTCGATGAGCAAGTAGTTAAGAAAAACTCGGTTTGTTCTTCCTTAAAATGGAAATATGGATGTTCCGCAGGTCAACCTGGAATGGTGTAGGCATGGCCCAGAAAGCAAAAAAGCCTGTAAACATTTTGTTTACAGGCTTTTTTAATCAGGTATTAATACCAGCAGAGAGAGAGAGGGATTCGAACCTTTGACAACCACCTTAACTTAACTTTACTCAAAACTTGCCTCAGTGCTTGTTTTAAGCTATTGTAAGCTTCCCTTTGTATTATGCTATAAAGTTAGATTAAGAAAAATTAAGCTTAAGTGTCCGAAATATGTCCGAACTTCGGACGTATATTCTTAAGCAGAATTCGAAACAAGGTAAACTTACGCATGCATCATTTAAAATTATAGACCAAAATAATGGGAATTATTAATAAAAAAACTTCAAAAATGTAAGTTGTTACCCAAAGCATTAACTTGGAAATACCTAAATTCTGATAATAATAGTATTGATTACTTTTGTAGTTATTAATAAAATAGAATATAAGCCCAAGAGTCGCTATTTTAAACCAAAATAGTATCATAATAATTCTAAAGTTTGCGTCCCAAATTAACTTTATACAGCATATTGTTATTGCCATCGAAGCTAAAACAAAACTCCTATAAAAGATCCAAATAAGTCTTATTGTTTTATATATTCGCATTTTAAAGCTACTAACAGCCTTGTGCATGAGGTATGCGGAGGCCTATTTTGCGGTCCGATTTTTATACTGGGAGTAGTTGCTGCTACTCTTTGCTCCCTTGCCAATTTAACCAATACTTTCCTAACTTCTAGCTAGCCGGCTGCAGGTTAAAGAACATTTTGGTAAATAGTGCATCAAAGGTATCCGGCCTCCCTGGCCAAAATAGAACAAAATCCAGAAACTGAAATTTATTTATAATAATTTAAGTTATGGGCTATTCTGAAGGGGAAAAATAAACAAGTCAAATAGCAAGCATTGAGAGGACATAAAAAAAGCCAAACGTTTCAAGTCTGGCTTTTTTATTTGCTATTGCTTTTTATCGCTTTAGCTTACATTATTTATACGGAGGTATTGATATTTAGGTTAACAATCTTGAATATTATCTTTTATGTAAGATAAATTAACTACTTAATTAACAAATAAATGACTAATAGCATTTGTCTCTGTTACCCGGCTTGGCTTGTGTTCCAGATTCATTTTCTTTGAGCGCCTTCTCTTTTTCATCTTTTCAGTTTAAAGCTTAATACTTTTGGTCTACTTTTAAACTGTCCGATTTTTAGGGATACTTACACACTGCTTTTATTAGCAACAGATGTCTTACGATTACACTATAACCCTATTGTTTAAATATTTTAAACACACGGGATTTAACTTCGTCATCCACACTCAACAGATAAACTCCTGGTTTCAGATTACCTACATACAGCTTGAGATCGGTTTTGCCCACTTTCTCCCATAATACCGTTTTGCCGCTCATGCTGAACATTATAATGGAACTCCCCTCTTTTGCTTTCACAACAATAAAATCAATAGCTGGATTAGGATAAACAGAATAGGATTCAGCATCTAGGTCTTCTTCTATACCCGTTACCGATGATATTGTCACAGGAATACTGATATTAGCGATTGCCTTGCCATCACTAGCCGACAGCATGATACCAGATGAGTCAGCAGCCTGCCCCTTGATAATTATACTGTATTGATTTAGGATGGTATTATTGCTGTTCAAGGTAATGGAATTATTCATTACTTTCGGCGTGAATGCCACAACATCCCCGTCCACATCAGACACCGTAACAAGAAGTACTTTCTCTTCTCCAGTGTTCATTGTTATCGGAGAATTATCGACAGTGATTACCGGCTGATCGTTTACCGGTTGAACGCCAAAGGTAAAACTTTCGGAAAGAGTTTGTTGTCCTTCTATTAATGTCAAGGTAAATTGTTGATTTCCAAAAAGATTAGGCTTAGCCGAGAAGGCAAGGGTACCAGGTGCTTCAAAGTGAACATCAGTAAAATCAACAGTAGACGGCTCTAATTTAAAGGCTCGTGCTTGACTTTCCTCACCAAAAGGAATAGTAACATTGATCTTATAAGCTATTGAACCAGTAAAATCTTCTTCAACAAACCTGTTGCCTTCAATACTGAACTGAGGGGCATCATCAACCGGGGCAATATGCACGACAAACGAGGTAATAACCTGGTTAATACCATTCGAAGCAGTAATCTCCACCTTTTGATCCCCAAACTTATCTGCAAGAGAAGTAAAGTAAAGACTTTTATCGCGGACTTCGACTTTAAGCAAATTGATAGCAGATAGGTTAGTAATGCTGTAGGATAGGAACTTTGCCCCATACTGATATCCGAAAACAGACTCAAGCGAAATCGTGAAAGGATGGAAATCTTCTTCCTTATTCACGTCAGCAATGGAGGCATTTACCGACAAGGAGGACTCTGGAACATATTCGTATGCGCCTATATCAATTTGCGAATTCGTAATGCGGGTATTACCAACAACATCAAGTAGCGGCAATAAAGATGTAATTCCCAAGGTTGTTCCTTTATTCACGGCAGGCGAGTCTGGCAATAACCTGCCGTAACCATTTATTCCCGGCACGAGCTTTGGATCGTCCGTAATTACATTTTCATAAAGAAAAACATTGCTGGTATAACCCTTAATACCTTCCTTACCGCCTTCCAGGATACAGTTTCTAAAACCTACTCCTGAATACGGGTCATCAACCACAATTTGTGCCGGAGTATTATTGGTGATAATATTATTAGTGAACTTCACATTACCGGCATAAAGCAGGTAATAGCCACCACTCATTGAACCACTTGTAGTATTATAGGATCTTGTAGTATTATAGGATATGGTGTTATTAATCAGCTCCATGTAACCAGAAAAATCACAGATTCCGCCACCCCTTGCAGCCTTGTTGTACATAATTACATTACCTATTAATGAAGGTCTGGCAGAATCCCAAGCTACACAGATTCCGCCACCATCATCAGCTGATTCGTTGTTAGTGATAATATTATTGATGACCTTCGGCGTTCCTGAATTAAAATATATACCTGCTCCTTTCTGATAGGGCCCGGCATAATTGTGATGAATATGATTGTTTCGAATGATCAGATCAGAGGTATAAACAGTGATACCCTGGGTTGAATTGTAGCTTATTTCGCTATTACTGATGCGCATTCCGGCTGCTCCATTACCAGCAAAGGCATGAATTGCACCTGATCCATTGTTTTCCACGAACTGGATCTTGCAATAATCAATTATTGTTGAGTCTTGGGCACCTGAAGCAGAAACGTAAATGCCTGCCCATCCTCCAGAATTTTGAGAATATCCGGTAACTGCATGCGCGAGATCAAGCCCGGTGGTATCGTAAGAAGTAAAAACTATTGGCTTTAAAGCTGTTCCCTTTGCCTTTAGAGCCCCCTGGACTTCAAGTTTATAGTCCCCCAAAAACATCATCTCCACGCCAGGCTTTATGGCCAGGTTTTTTTTCGATTCCACGAGCAAATCACCTGCCACCAAGTAGCGTGGTGCATCGAAAGCACCACTCACATTGCCTTTGACATAAACTCCGGCTATTATCCGAATGTATCTTTCTTTGGTAATCTTCCTCTCGAATCCATTTTCATCCTTTATGGTCAGGGTAACTGTAAATCGCCCCTCTGTTTTATACTCATGGATTGGATTTTGTTCCGTGGATATACCGCCATCACCAAACACCCAATGCCATTTCGTTATTTTTCCATTACCCCTGTCAGATATATCTTTAAAAGTAACAGATAAAGTATTGAATCCTAAAAGTGTATCCGCTAAGAAATCTACCCTGGGTTGGTAACTCCCTAAAGATTGATGAAAATACCGCGCACCTATGTCTGCCGTGGAGCCGTCTGGATCATGTGGTGAATCCAATGTTCCAGCATCAATACAAGGCGATTTTGATTTATTAACTATAGGGTAATTATCCCATGATAAGGAGAGATTATTTGCCAGGGCATTCTTAAACAGTGGGGGAGCGTCGATGATGTTTTTCGCGGTGCCTTGATAAACGCCTGAGTACATACCAATCCCACTAATGCCTGCCTGAATGATGCAATTATAGAAGTTCGGACGCGCATTTGAATTTTCGATGTAAATCTCATCAACCTGATTTTCGTTCTCGTAGTGATCCTGATTATGATAAATTAATGTGTTAATAAACTCTGGGTGTGAATTACCGGAAATAAGTACGCCTTCACCTACTTCGGCTTTATTGAATGCAATGGTGTTGTTAATTATTTTGGGAGATGAATCATAAAAGACAATGCCTCCGCCGTCGTCATGTCCTGACTCATTGTAAGAGATCACATTACGGAGTAAGATGCAATCAGAGCTGTTTCTAAGCACAACACCGGCGCCGCTCCAATAACTGCTGTTGTAGCTTATGATGTTATCTTCTACTCTGCTTTTTGAAGAGGAAAGAAAAATGCCTCCTGCCGCATCACTACCGTAATTTTTTTCAATCCTGTTGCCCCTGATTAAGGGAGATCCTGCCTCTACATAGATTCCTGCCCCATATTGCGCTACAGAATTATTTCGAATGACATTATCGTTGATCTTGATATTGGCTTTCTCGGAGTAAATCCCTGCTCCGCGTCCTCCTTTATTATTACGAATAAGGCTATGTGATATTCTTACCTTATCAAAGTTCTTTACAAGCAATGCATTACCACCATTAATAGTAACATCTCCTTCTATATAACTTGCGTGTGCTATCCGGCAATATTCGAATATTGTACTATCACTGCCTGCACTAACATTTTCGATACGGATACTGTGCCACGATGACTTTTCATCGAACTGGTCAAATATTATAGAATCGGCTGCTGTACCACGGGCGAGCAAGTTTCCGTTAACATTAAATGAATAATGGCCAAAGAAAAGAACTTTCACTCCTGGCTCGATCGTAAGCGTCTTTCCTGGAGGTACAGTTACGTTATTATAAATATTATACGGACTGTTCTTCTTAGTCCACGTACCCTCGACGGTAGGAGTATTGACGACCGTTCCCCCAATTGCTCTTATATATTTAGTAAAAGTAAGGCTATCTTTCTTTCCGGCCTGGTTTGTTGCAACAAGTTTAACATCATAAATTCCTGGTGTGGTATATTGATGAACAGGCTCTTTTTCGGCAGAAGCAGTTTTGTCCCCAAAATTCCAATTCCATGAAACGATCTCACCTTTAGCCTGAGTGGAGTAGTTAGAAAATTTGATCAACAGCGGAATCAGACCTAATTGGGTATCAGCGGCAAAGCTCACTGTTGGAGATGCAGCAGCAGTCTGTGTATAAGGCAGAGCTCCTATGTCCGCTATTGTACCATCAAAATCATGCAGGCTGCTTGGATTTCCGGCATCAATGGCAGCAGATCTCGTTGCATCTTTGACCGGATAACCAGACCATCCGAGATTAGCATTAAATTTAGCAAGGTCAATAAATTTGGGTTCCTTTGTCGAGGTATTTGTAACTTTCCATTCACCTTCAATAGTGCCTTTAACAATACAGTAGTTAAGTGTTACAGATGAATAATCGGAGGCTTCTATTTCGGGATAAGTATTATTGGCGGATTTATTCCATAAAATGGAGTTCTTGCATGTCAGGTTTGAGCGATAAAGGTCGAACCCATCCGGCGCACCCGTGTTTCCAGCGATAGTACTGTTATCAATATTTACAGTGCTCATCCAGAACGCTTCAACAGCACCTCCTTTGTTGCCAACGATTACACTTCTTTGAATATTGGCAGTAGAAGAAGTTCGCACATAAAGGCCTCCTCCTTCATAAGTGGCAGTGTTATTTATTAAGCGGCATCGAATTAGCGAGAGATCAGATGTAAGTGCATAAATACCACCTCCTTGTTCATTTGCATAATTTCCCTTTATAACAAGGTCTTTTAAATGGAGACTGTTTACTCCGCTCGCAGCAATTGCACCTCCATAAGTTGAGCGGTTATTTCTTAGAGTCGTGTTTCTAACCTTAATGCGACCAAAATCTTTAATGAATAAGGCTCCACCATTATTTCCGTCCGAGCCAGTGTCTGCCTTGCCGTATTCAAGGACACAATAAACTATTGCTGATGAATCAGGGTGAATAACATTTTGAAATCGGAGACCTTGCCATCCCCGGTGCGTGTTGGTACTGAACCCAGATTTGTCTGTAACAGTGAAGCGAATGGAATCTCCTTCTACTCCAGTTGCATTAAGACATCCTTGTACAGACAGGCTATAGCTACCGGAAAAACGAACTTCTACGCCTGGATCAATCGTCAGTTTTTCATTGGCTGGCACTGCGATATTCCCATTAACTAGGTACGGGCTTTTAGCCTTGGTCCACTTTCCTGAAACATTCCCGGCCGGAACGTTGGTTTGACCAAAACAGTTTGCAAAACATATTAAAAGGAAGAAAGTAAAAAGTAAAAATTGTGCAAGAGTCTTATAAATGTATATCATGCTTGAATAAATATATTTGATAATAAAGATATATGAATTATCCGGACAAACATACTATTTACCAGTAAAGTACATCGTTAAGTATTTGGTAATCCCAATCCTAGAATTAACCTTTTAATCTGTTTAGTTAAAATTCTACTGGATTCACAAGAACAATGGTTATATATCGAGACATTGATGCCAGGTTCTGATAGGAATGATCCTTTAAATTGGTAAACTAATCAGAAATTAATTACTCTATTGGCTATATCTATGCAATATTTAAAGTGTTTAGGATATTTTATTTAAGCTTCTAATAACTGCTTATCTTCTAACCTACCTAACCTTGCAGGAAACATGAGATGCTCTAATAACTACGGACAGTTGATTTGCTTAACTTAGCAAATCCAGATGAAAGAAAAGAAGATTAAAGAGCATCTCAGCCATTAGGCAGCGCCAGAAATCCCGGGAGTGTAAACAGAACTGTGTCAGTTGTTCTTATTGATTATTGAGATGAACTTTTAGCCGGTCTTCAAACATAATGTAAAGCTGCGATAAAGTCAAGCGCCAGTTGTGCAACGGCATGGTCCATTTCTCCGATACTCTTTGCACCACCAGGTACACCAGCTTGAGCAAGGCGGTATCGGAGGTAAAAGCACCCTTGGTTTTCGTTACTTTGCGTACTTGCCGGTGGAAGCCTTCCACCATATTAGTCGTATAAATAACCTTGCGAATAGCGGCATCATACTTAAAGAAGGTTGACAAATGCTCCCAGTTGTTATACCAGCCCTGCAGCGGAACCGGGTATTTCTTGCCCCATTTCTCGTCCAGCTGCAGCAGATTCTCATAGCCTTCTTGCTGGTTGAATGCTTGATAAACCAGTTTTAAATCAGCCATAAAGGCTTTTTTATCTTTTTCGGCAATATAGCGTAAGCTGCTGCGAATTTGGTGTACCACGCACGTCTGAATCTCGGTTTTTGGAAAAACAGTAGCTATGGCTTCCGGGAAGCCTTTCAATCCATCAATGCAAGCAATGAGCATATCTTCCACACCCCGGCTCTTGAGGTCTGTCAGTACGGAAAGCCAAAATTTAGCTCCTTCACTTTCAGATAAGTACATGCCAATCAACTCCTTGGTGCCCGATAGACTTATGCCCAGAATATTGTACACCGCCCGCGTCACCACACTGCTGCCTTCCCGCACTTTATAGTGCATGCAATCCAGGTAAACAAACGCATAAACTGATTCCAGCGGCCGATTCCGCCATTCGTTCATGGCTGGTATGACCTTGTCGGTGATGGCCGATAGCGTGGTGGCGGATATGTCCATCTGGTACATCTCTTTGACGTACTTGGTAATATCCCTGGTGCTCATCCCTAAACCATACAAGCCAATTACCTTCTCTTCCAGTTCGGCCGTGACGATGAGCTGGCGCTTAGGTAATACCACCGGCTCGAAACTGCCCGAGCGGTCACGGCCTGTTTCCAGCTCAAACTCGCCCGAAAGGCTCCTGACCGTCTTGCTGGTTTTGCCGTTTTTGCGATTAGGCTTGCCCGCTGCTTTTTCCTCCTGCAAGTGGGCTTCCAATTCCCCGGCCATGGCGGCCTCTAAAAAATGTTTGAGTAAAGGCGCAAAGATGCCCTTTTCCCCATTCAGTGGCTTGCCCCCATATAATCCTTTGATGGCTTCTTGCTTGAAGCTTTCAAAGTCAAATTCCTGTTCCTTTTCCATAGGTAAACTGTGTCCTTAAAGTTAATTCTTTTTCCCTTTTGTAATCTTGACACAGTTTATTATACAATCTCGAAATCCCTTCAGAAAAGACTCTTTGCGTTTACCATAAGCTTCTATCTCTTCAAAATCATCTGCCCCGCTCACAATGGCGCAAAGGGCTATTGTCAATATATCAATCAACTCATGCTTCTTGCGCATGTCCAGACGAAAGTCCTCTACGCCTGCAAAAAATGTTTGCCAATCCTTCCGCAACAAACACCTTTTGCTTTATATTTATCTCAGTAACATCCCTTTTCTTATGCGTTTAACCTGCTATTTTTAGTACGAATATAATTAAAAATAATTTTCTTTGGGCGGGACGAGCTATTCGGAGAGCTATTACTGGCTCGGCTATATCTGCGGGTTATGTCCCGCATGCTTCTAGTACTCCGGTAACTTAATTAACGTAAACTCGGGAATTAACATCGATATGTAATCTAAAAAGGCGCCTTAAAACAACTAAATTTTTACTTTATAGCAGTTATAAAGTCACTTTTACCTTTGAAAGGCTTTATTTTTAGATATATTCTTCCGGGTTGCACCAAAAATGTAGTTTAAAATCTTTTACTTCCTTGATTTATCTCAATGTACTTGCTGAAAAACAAGAATTTATATTGTATTTAATTCCCGAGTTCACGTTACTTTACATAAAATAATTTATTAAAATACATAGAAATGTACCTTGCCAATTTATGAGAAAGAGCAGCAGGGATATGGGTTAACTCATGCTTAAACTTATTATAGCCAGAATTACTGTCGGCTTTTTTCTATCTTCTCATTCAATTCGTGTTCCAATTCTTCAATGGTAGGTAACTGCGTTTTTATATTTTCCGGAATAGCTTGGGTTAGCATGTATTCGCTTATTCCCATCGGCTTATTGATGTCTCTCAAGGCATATTCCGCATCTATTTTATCTTTCTTCTTACACAGCAGAATGCCAATTGTCGGGTTGTCGTGGGGCTTCTTAATTTGGCTGTCTACGGCCGAGAGGCAGAAGTTAAGCTTACCGGCATATTCGGGTTTAAATTTTCCAGCCTTCAGCTCAATTACTATGTAACTGCGCAGGTCCAAGTGATAGAACAATAAGTCCAGATAATAATCTGTTTGGCTTATCTCGATTTTAAACTATCTTCCTACAAAGGCAAACCCTTTCCCTAATTCTAGAAGAAACTCGGTTATGTTAGTGGTCAGCTCTTTTTCTATTTCTCTTTCCATTGCCGCATCATGCAGGCCTAAAAAGTCAAAATTATAAGTGTCTTTGAATGCTTGGGCGGCAATGCGGGACTGTTGCTCAGGCAATGTATTCTCAAAGTTATGAGTGGAGTTCCCAGAACGCTCAATGAATTTACTGTCCAGTTGCATTTCCAAAACATCTCTGTACCAGCCTTCCTTGATAGTTGCCTCGCAATAGAATAAGGCAGCTGCCACATCTTTTATTTTTGATACAATCAGGCGGTTATGTCCCCAGGGTATTTGTGCCACGGCTTGTGGCACAATTGGATGATGTTGGGCATAAAACTCATACCATTGTTTAATGGCATAGAGGTTTCGGCGGGAGAAACCCTTAATCTCCGGAAACTCATGCTTTAGGTCAGTTGAAATCTGTTCCAGAACTTTAGAACCTCAATTTGAACGGGCCAGTTTCTCCGAAATAGCTTTACCTAAATCCCAGTAAAGCTGGATAAGCTGAGCATTTACGGATAAAGCAACTTGAATTCTGGCGGATTGAATTTTAGATTTTAACTCTTTAATCCAAGTTATGTATTCAACAATATTGTCGTTATCCTCCATCATACAGCTAATTTAAAGATTCTAAACCAAAGTAGAGTTCCTGAATTGCTACCCTTTTATTGATAATATAATATTCTATTTAAGCAAGAGAAATAGAATATCATATAAACCTATTTTAAATATCATAGCTTATACATATTCAGTTAGACCTAGTTGATTAAATATCTTTTTAAAAGTAAGAACTTAAACCATAAAAATACATTTTTCTTACTTCAACAGAGTTCTCGTGTTCCAATATATTGTAGCAAGGCCCACTTTCTTAACTCTAATTAGGACCATAGCTTATTTATTCTCAGTTTTTAAAATTGTTCTGGTTACTTTAGTGAAATTTACATAATTATACTTCCCTAAAACGGATCTTTCCAGCGTCACCTGGTAGGTTCCCCAAGCATTTTTAACCTGGGTTTCTATGGTTTGTTTCTTAACTGCATCTTTTTTGGGCACCGATGAATTAATGAATAACTCAGTCATAACCCGTCCGTCCATTTGTTTTGGAATGCTAATGCCGTGCAGGTGTAGAATAGTTGGAACAATGTCGACGTTTGAAGTTGGCAGCTCGCCTTCGAAAGCTTTTTTAAAGCTTGGGCCCGACGCAATTAACGGAATATGAATTTCATAAGGACTGGAACCTCCATGTCCGGCTACACCCTGGGCAAAATCTGTACCTTGGTATCCGGCACCGTTCTGGCGATTATCCCAATTTTCAGCAACCAAAATATCAGCTACCCGGCTGGGATGATTCCAATGAATAGATTCAAACGAGAGCGTGCCTTCTATAAAACCTTTTAAGTCATCAGCCTTTTTCCCTTGCGTGAAAATAGCGCCACTTGACTCATTGGCCTGCAATAGGGTTACTACCTTTTTTATTACCTCCGGGTCTTTGTTTTGTACATAAATACTGCCACCTACCACCACAACATCTTCCGAATCTTTATCTTTTTTCACCCCTTGTTTTATCAGGTAATCAGCCAATCCTTCTGTACCCGTATGAGTAACAAAGCCATGATCCGTAGCTATAACAATGTTGTAGGAATCCGTTAGGTTTTTAGTTTCCAGCCTTTCCAAGATTCTACCTAATTCCCCATCTACAATACGAATAGACGCCACTGCTTCCGGTGATCCAATGCCATAGCTATGGGCGCTGGCATCTGGGTCAGAATACCAGATGGCACTTACCAAGGGGCCATCGGTCGTTAAACCATATTTAAAGAAAGCATCGGTAACCCATCTATGACGCCCGGCATTTGGTTTAGCGTAGGCCGGAGCAGCTCCTAAAGCGGTGATTACTTCCGCTGCAAAGGAGGCCGGCAAAATTAACTCCGGATTGATAATAGTCCCCCCGCTCAACTTATGGTTTTGTAAAAAAGCTTGTCCGGTAGTACCGGAACTAAACACCATCAGCTTTTGCCCGGCTGCCTGTAAAATTTCTCCTAACGAAACAGCTGTTAGTAATTTATTGCCGGTAGCTTCGGTAATCCGGTTTAACTCGGAAGCATCGCCGGTGTTAAGACCTTTGGTTTTATTTATTTCCGGGAAAAACACCGAATTACCCATCAAGCCATGAGTAGCAGGATAAGAACCCGTAGCATAGGAGGCTGAATTTACCCGGGTAACCGTAGGGAAAACACTGTGATGTTGTTTGCCATAGCTGCCTTTTTTAGCTAATTTATATAAATTAGGCATTAGTTCCGGCGTAACGTAGTCTGGCCGTAAGCCATCGAACATTAGTATGATGGACCGGGTTTGGCTTTTATTTTGAGCGCTGGCAGTAAAAGCAAAAAGCACTACGGTTAAATTAAAAACTAAGGCTAATTGGTATTTTATAGTTTTAAATGTCATGTTTATTGTCATGCAGAGATTTTATTAAATTGTAAAAAAGTAATACCTGTTGCTTTATTTTTCCCACCAAACTTTAGTTGTACTGGCATCGCCTCCCATAACTGTACTGGCCGCCGTTACATTTTCGCTATTGAGGGATTGTAAGTAAACCGGATAAGGAATGCGGGAAGGAAATTGATTAGTAAGCGGAATACCGCTTCCTCGGGGAAGTTCCGGCAAATCGGTTCTTCTTTTCTCAAACCAGGCCTGATAATCGGTAAAGAACAACGCAAAATACTTTTGCAGCATAATTTGCTTTAACTGTTCTGTATTAGAAGCACTTGCCTCATAGGCTACTCCCTCTTTTTGTAAAAATCCGGATGGTAAAGCTACACCCCATTGAGCCATAGAAGCAGCAATTCCTTTTTCATAATGTCCTTTGGGAGTATTCCCGGTAGCAAAACCCTTTAAAGCCAATTCTGCTTTTATAAACTCCAGTTCCGCATAGCTCATCATAATTCCTAATTGGGGCAATGTTTTCAGGGCATCGTTATAACTGGAGTTTTTATTGACGACATATTCTAAATTGCTTTCGTATCCGCTTTTGATACCTTGATATACATTGGCATCATTCACTTTTACCTGGGTTGCCCAAACCGCCCGCCGCGGATCTTCCACTTGGTTTAGCTGGTTAATAAAATATTCGGTAAAATAAGTACCTTCGCGCCAGTCTAAGGTTCTGGCATTATAGTAGGGGTTAAAAAAAGGATAAGTACCAGGGTAGCGGAAAATAGCATCATCGGCATTACTGCTAAAAGTGGGGAAAGTGGCCGGATCAACCAGGATCTGATTAATTTGTTCGCTTACCTGTATTTCGCCATCGCGTTTAGATAATCGCAGCAACAAACGCAACCGGAGCGAGTTAACAAACTTTTTCCATTTTAGGATGCCTTCGCTTCTTCCGTTTCCCAGGGTATTGGCATTATAAACTAAATCGCCTCCGTAAGTTAAAGCTTTGGTATCGTCTAACAACGAATTAGCGGTTTCCAGGTCTTTTAGTATTTGTACATAAATATCCTGCTGCTTGTCAAAGGCAGGCGTAAAATTTCCGGTGGTCGCCTGGGTAGCTTGCGAATAAGGAATATTACCAAACGTATCGGTTAAAATAGAATAAGCCCAGGATTTGTACAACAAGGCAATGGCTTTGTAGTTATTTTCCTGTAGCCTTTCGGATATTGTAAACAGATCATTTACATCCGTCATGTAATCGTAAAAGTTAGTCCACAAACCGGATCCGGCTGATTCGGTTACATGATACCGGTGCAGGCCGTTGTTGGTGCTGGAGCGGGGAGCCGAAACCTGCATCACTTCGTGGGTAAAATTACGGGCTCCGCCTATACTGGTATTAACAAATTTGTATTGGAGTTGTCCTAAAATGGCACCGGGATAAATTTCCTTAGGCCGGTTCGGGTCGGTATTAATTTCTTCAAAATCCTTAGTACAGGAACTAGAAATAAAACCTAAGGTTAAAACCAACAGGTAAAATTTTCTGATAGATATTGCCATGATAATTCTTTTTAATACTTAATTAAAACTGCACCGTAACATTTACCCCCATGGTTCTGGTAGAGGGGAATTGGGCCATTTCGATCCCTGGCGTAATGGTGCCGTTATTCAGCATCGCTGCTTCCGGGTCGTAAGCGGGGAACTTGGTAAAGAGTAATAAATCGCGGCCGTACAAAGCAACACTCGCTCTTTTCAGGGCTATTCGGCTAATTAAACTTAATGGTAAGTTATATTCGAACCGGGTTTCGCGCAGTTTAATAAAAGAAGCATCGAAGATGTTGGTTTCAGCGTTGGTAATTTTATAATATTCGTCGTAATATTTTAAAGCCGTTACATTGGTTAAGTTCGGCACAAAGCTGCCATCGGGCTGGCGTACTACGCCATCACCCACGATACCTCCTTCGCGGCCCGGCAAGGTTACTTTGGTTTTTCCCAAGGTATTTAGTTTATGGTTAGTCTGGGAATAAACATCTCCGCCATACTGCCCATCGAACAAGATACTTAACCGGAAATTTTTATAAGTAAATTCGTTGGTGATGCCGGCTTTCCAATCGGCAAAAGCATTTCCCCATTTCTTTAAGGTGGGGTCAAGTTCTGCCGGTACCCCGCCTGTGGTGTATATTATTTCGCCTTCGGGCGAACGCTGGAAACCACGGCCGTACATATCGCCCATGCGGCCACCTACCCGGGCCTCAATAGATACATTACTGTTATGATTAGCAATTATTTGGTTGTCTATACCCGGGGCCAGTTCTTTTACATAGCTTCGGTTTCGGTACCAGGTTAGCGTACTGTTCCATTTAAACGTCGGGGTTTGCACCGGCTTACCGTTTAATAAAACTTCCACTCCGGAACTGCTGATAAGGCCGGCGTTCATTAAAGCCCGGTTATAGCCCGACGTATTATCCAGCGGAATTTCTAAAATCTGGTTCCGGCTATTGTTTTTATAAACGGAAAGATCAAGTCCCAACCGGTTTTTCAATAGCCTTATATCAAGGCCTGTTTCGAAGCTGGAAGTAATTTCGGGTTTTAAACCAGCATTATAAAGGGTGCCCGGATTAGTAAAGCTGTTACTGTAAATCTTATCGTAGTATCTTTCCGTTTGGTAGGGCCGGGTATCGTTACCCACCTGGGCCCAAGAAAACCTTACTTTGGCAAAAGAAAATGATTGCGGCAGCGCCATTAATTCATTTAAAACAAAGCTGGTGCTTACCGATGGATAAAAGAACGAATTGTTGGCTGCCGGCAACGTGCTTGACCAATCGTTACGCCCGGTTAAGTCAAGAAAAATTTTATCCTGATAACTAAGTTGGGAAGAAGCATAAACACTATTGATTTGCTTTTGCCACTGGTTCGGATCGGCCACGGCCTGATCTAAACTGTTACTTACCATATACACCCCCGGCATGGCCAGCTGATCGGCATAAATGCCGGCGAAATCATATTTTTGGGTCATGTGGTTGGCGCCAGCTGCCACCGAAAAATCTATGTCGGGCGTTAACTTACTTTTATAAGAAAGGAGTGCGTCAGTGTTTATCTCGTAATTAAATACATTTTGCTGCCGGAACATACCCTTGGGATATTTCGTCATGCTGTAAGGACGTTGTTGTGACCGGCCTTCCTGCGCCAAATCAATCCCCGAACGAACCATTAAACTTAAAGCGGGAGAGAAGTCATAAGTGGCCGATATGTTGCCAATAACGCCGTGCTTGGTCATTTTATTCAGCATCTCGTAAACTTGAAGGTAAGGATTATCAGGGCCAGGATTAAACGGATTTCTTTGCTGCACATTTTCCAGGCCAGTTTGCCAGTAGTTGCGGTACCAATCAATATCTATATTGGGAGTAGTACCAATAATCATGAAGTACATGATGGTTTGGTTATTGTAACCCGATAGGGGCAGATTATCACTTTGCTTGTTGGTGTAATTAACCCGGGAGCTGATTTTAAGCTTTTCGGAAATCTGGTGATTTAAAGATAAAGAAGCCGATAACCTTTCAAATCCGGTATTGGGCATAATCCACTCATTTTTCAGATGCGTTAAAGACAAACGGGCTGAGCTTTTCTCGGTGCTGCCGTCTAGGCTCAGGTTATGCGAAGTAGTTAAACCGGTTCTAAAGAATCCGGAAATGTAATCTTCGTTGGGCTTCCACTCGGTACGCTCCGTAGGCTTGCCGTCCGGCGAGTTGGGATTATATTGATAATACATTTGCCCGTTAAACTTCGGGCCAAAAGCACGACCAGCAGCCACATTAGTTGCGGTATTAGGTCCGTCCTCGCTATCCAGGTAAGAAAAATAAGTATCCGTCCGACCTTCGCCATATTCAAACTGAAAATCAGGCCAGCGCAGCACCCGATCAAAGCTTATGTCGGTGCTATAGGTAATGCCCAAGCCCCGGTCTTTTTGCTGCCCCGATTTAGTGGTAATAATCAATGCGCCATTTGCCGCCCGGCTGCCATAAAGGGCAGTTGCTCCTGGTCCTTTCAGCACTGTTACGGTTTCGATATCATTCGGATTAAGGTCTGATACCGATGAACCAAAATCTACGGGGCTGTCTGCTGCCAGGTGGGCACCCCGGCCGGTACCTGTAATTCTGTTACTAATGGGCACGCCATCTACCACAATCAAAGCCTGGTTGTTATCCAGATTAAGCGAAGATTCACCCCGCAGATTGATTCGGGTAGAACCAACCGGCCCAGAATTAGTACCTATTAAATTTAAACCAGCTACTTTGCCATGCAACGAAGATACCCAATTAGTAGCGGGCGCATCTTTAACCGCTTTGTTGTTTAAGCTTTGGGCCGCATAGCCTAAGGACTTTTCCTCCCGCTTTATTCCTAATGCAGTTACGACCACTTCGTCCAACATTTTATCGTCTTCGACCAATTGGATGTTGATAGTAGTATTTCCTTTGAACGGCACTTCAACGGTTTGGAACCCAATAAAACTAAAAACAATGACCTCATTAGGAGTAAGAGCACGCGGGCTGGGGATACTGTAAGACCCATCGGATGCCGTGGTGGATCCCAGAGTGGAACCCTTAAGTAAAACCGTTACACCTGGTAATGGTTGGCCTTGTTTATCGGTGACAATACCGCTTAAGGTTGAGGTCTGCGCTAATACATTAAAACATAAAAGCAACATTAAAATAATTATTGCTGCAGAATGCTTATAAAGAGTAAAATTTTTTAATTCCATAGCCTGGTTTTTGTATTTATTCCAAGCAAAATTAGAATTCTTCTATTATGAGAATATTATCAGTTTATTGTTTAATCATTAAAAATTGCTCTTAAATAGATGATATATTTAATAAATCAATTTATAAAGAATGCACTTGCTTATAACTACTTTTATATTAAATAAAGGTCAATTTCTAGGTTTTGTACTATTTCTGAAAGAACGGAACGGCTGCTAGGGTTATTCCTATTCGGTTAACTTTAGTGGTCCTGTAACTCTTTGCGGATACGGCTCAGCGATTCGGGAGCCAGTCCCAGGTAAGAAGCAATCATCCAGAGAGGCAAACGCAACGAAAGAGACGGGTAAGTTTTTATAAATCCCAGATACCGTTGTTCTCCCGTCTCACTCAAATGGCTGATTAGCCGTTTCTGAAAAGAGCGGAGGCTATTTAGTAATAAAGGGTTCGATACCTGTGGCATATTAGAAACTACCCGGTTCAACTCTTCCGTAAAGGATGAATCTAAAGCAACAAAGTCTGTAGCTTCAATCGCATCAATATAATAGATTGCGGGCTCTTTTTTTGAAAAGCTGATTTGTTCAGATATCAACCAATTTTCCGGTGCAAATTGAATAATATGCTCTTTGCCTTTTGCATCAATGACATAACTTCGCAAACATCCCTTCAGCACAAAACTTGTATACAAACAGACCTCCCCAACCCTCAATAATATCTTTCCCTTCTCTACCTGCCGCAGCTTTACGAGGGGCTTAAGTTGCGTAATCTGCTCATCAGTTAGATACATTTTAATACGCAGGTAATCAAAAAAGGCCTCTACCATTTTACAAGTGTAATTATTAATGTGAATTGCAAGCTAAAGTTATCTTTAGCGAATAAAGGTAAAATAGCTATTATCCTTAGCTTGATTTAATAGGAATAGCTCAAATCTGGTTTTCTATAAAAAATACCCTATCCACCTTCTGGGCTACGTATCTGTTTTCTTAACATATGTCAAGGCGGATGCCTCCAATTCCTGCCACCTTTGTAACGCAAGTTAAGAAAAAATAAAAGTCTAAAATTTAACTTATATGAGAACGTACAGCCTAACAACTGAGAGAAATTCTTCCAAAACCTTACATATTATGCTTTGGATTGCCCAGGTACTTTTAGCCGCCATGTTCCTAATGGCTGGCTTTATGAAATTGACGCAACCTATAGATACCCTTTCCCAATCGTTGTCATGGGCAGCACAGGTGCCGGAAGCACTGGTAAGGTTCATTGGTTTGGCTGAATTGCTTGGCGCAATAGGTCTGGTACTGCCTTCGCTTTCACGCATCAAACCAAAGTTAACAGCCTGGGCTGCCATTGGTATTGCTATTATCATGCTGTTAGCCACCTTGTTTCACATTTCAAGAGGGGAAACGGCGGTAATTGGCATGAACATCTTTATAGCCTTATTGGCTGGCTTTATCTCCTGGGGACGGTTTAACAAAGCAGCCATCCCTGCAAAAGCCTAAGGTTTATGCATCGGAAAGAATTTATAAAAGGTACGTTAGCCACGGTTGCTTTAGGAGCCTTAGGTCACTTATCCATCAAAGCAACAGGTTTTCAACTTAAAGATAAAAGAAAAAACATGGCACAGGAATTAGCAACATTTGGCGCAGTGCATCTTAATATAACCAATCTGCAACGGTCCGTTTTGTTCTGGAAAGATTATATCGGCCTAAAGGTGCGGAATGAAACTGCCGAATATACAGAACTTGGTACAGAAAAGAACACCTTAGTGGTTCTGTACCCTACTGCAAAAGCACCTTTTAAAAATGGCTACAGTGGCCTTTATCACCTGGCTATTCACCCATCAAACGAAGGGGAATTTGCCCGAGTGCTGGCAAGGCTCATTGCAAAACAGTATCCTATATCACCCACCGAACACACCATGTCGAAAGCTATCTACATGAAAGATCCGGATGGTATTACGGTAGAAATTACTCTGGAAACGCCGGAACGGCTGGAGCGATTAGAGATTACCAATAATGGAGCCAGAGCCATTGATAAAGATGGCACGGCACGGAACCCATCGGCACCATTAGATGTACAGGCCGTTTTGAAAGCCCTACCCGATAATAATATAAACCGGCCCCTGGCTGATGATACGAAAGTTGGGCATATCCATATGTACGTATCTAACCTGGAAGCGGCAAATGATTTCTATTTGAACTTAGGCTTTATTCAAAATATGTATTTACCCCAGTTTGGCATGTATGACCTGGGTGCTGGTGGGGCATTCGGGCACCGGATTGCCTTTAATGCCTGGCAAAGCTTAAATAAACCCCAGGCACCAGAAGGTACCGCCGGCATGCGGTTTTATACAATTGATTTTGATACACCAGAACGCTTAAAAAAGGCACTTCAATCTTTGCCTTCTGCCCAGGAGCAAAATGGAGGGTACTTAGTCTCTGACCCAGCCGGCAATAAAATTCTGCTGAAGGCTTAATCACTTTAAAGCTCTTGCTACACTCCATAAATAATCATTAATAAGGATTAATAATAAAATTTAAATATAAAAATCATGAAAGCAGCCTATATAGAACAGTACGGCGGTACTGATGCCATAAAAATAGTGAACGATTATGCAAAACCTGCACCCGGCCCTGGTCAGGTGTTAGTAAAAGTACAGGCGGTAAGCCTTAACCGGATTGATACCATCTTACGCGCTGGATATATGCACCAAATGATGCCGCTTCATTTTCCTTCTGTTTTAGCAGGAGATTTTGCTGGTGTGGTAGCAGAAGTTGGGGAAGGAGTTACCGGTTTTAATGTTGGAGAAGAAGTATACGGACACGCAGGTGCCTTATCGGGTGGCAGCGGTGCTTTAGCCGAATTTACCGTAGTATCAACCACGAAATTAGCCAAGAAGCCAGCGACTATCAGCGTAGTAGAAGCAGCTTCGCTACCCCTAACCGCTGCCAGTGCGGTGCAGGCCATTGAAGAACACATTGCGCTACAAAGAGACCAGAAGATTCTTATACATGGTGGAACAGGTGGTATTGGTACCATTGCTATACAACTCGCAAAACACCATGGGGCTTATGTAGCCACTACCGTAGATGGCCAATTTGCCTCCCTGGCAAAAGAGTTAGGTGCTGATGAAGTAATTGATTTTAAAACCCAGGATTTTACCACTATCATTAAAGATTATGATGCGGTACTGGTAACTGCTGCTGATGCAGCCGCTGGCTCTTATGGTGTTTTAAAGAAAGACGGTGTGTTGGTTTTATTAGCGGGAATGGTGGATGAAAGTGCAGCAACAACGCATGAAGTAACGGCCATCCAGCAAATGACCCAGACTAATTCAATGCAATTGCAGCGAATAGCGCTATTGGCAGATAGCGGGGTTATTAAACCTTTGGTCGAAAAAACTTTTAATTTTGAGGAAGCAAAGAAAGCTTACGATTATTTTGAGGCGGAACATCCAAAAGGTAAAGTAGTTGTAACCATAGATTAAAACAAAGCTTAACATATTAAAACAGCGAACAGAAAAGTGCTTCCGTTCGCTGTTTTCATTTAGCAGGGTTGTTAATGAAAGAAAAAATACCATCAAATATACCCACTTCCTTAAGCAGATTAAATATCTCTTTTTCCAGGCATTCTATTCGTTTTCTTAACATACATCAAGGCAGAAGCTGGATAAGCACCCTACCTTTGTAAGGTAAACTAAGAACAACAAAAAATAAAACTCTAAAACTTAAACCTTATGACAACGCACAGCATCACCAATCAGAAAACGCCTTCTAAAGCATTAAACATTATTCTTTGGATTGCCCAGGTACTTTTAGCTGGTATGTTTATCATGTCTGGCTTTATGAAAGTTGCCCAACCCATTGAACAACTCTCCCAAATGTTGCCTTGGGCTTCGCAAGTACCAGCCGGACTGGTTCGGTTTATTGGTATCAGTGAATTACTGGGCGGACTTGGCTTAATCCTTCCGGCCTTGCTGCGCATTAAACCTATACTTACTGCCTGGGCTGCTGTAGGTCTGGCTACCGTAATGATTTTTGCCTCCATCTTTCACGCAACAAGAGGTGAATTCTCAGCCATTGGGATGAATATTATTCTGGCTTTAATAGCTGCTTTTATCGCTTGGGGCAGATTTAAGAAAGCTCCTATTGCTCCTAAAGCTTAATCAATATGGAACGTAAGCAATTTTTGCAAACCTTATTTGCTTTTTCTGCTATGAATTCATTAACTAGTTTTAAAAATTTTACCGACACCCTTTCTACGCAAAGTAAGAAGATGCCCGTGCTGTTTACTTCCCACGGCAGCCCTTTCGATATTCCGCTTACCAAAGAGCAGCGACCTTTCTGGAATACCTTGTACCAACTAGGTGGCCAGCTGCAAAACAAGTATGAGGTAAAGGCCGCCTTAATTGTATCGGCGCACTGGAATACGAAAGGAACGTTTGTAAACATCTCCCCGGAGCAAACGCAGATTTATGACTATTATGGTTTCCCAAAGGAATACTACGAGGTAAAGTACCAGGCTACAGGAACTCCTGATATAGCTAAAGAAGTTAAGAAAATAATCCCTTCGGTGCAGGAAACTCCTGAGTGGGGCTTAGACCACGGCGCGTGGCCAATGCTAATGCATTTATTCCCCGAAGCCAATATCCCGGTGTTTCAGATGAGCATTGACTACCATGCGAAACCCGAGTACCACTACCAGTTAGGAAAGCAATTAAAGTCGCTGCGGGAAAAAGGTGTACTCATTATAGGCAGCGGTTCGCTTATACATAACCTGCAACTGGCCGGTCAGAAAATGCGCAGTGGCGATATGACCGTGTTTGGTTGGGAAGCCGACTACGATTATTGGCTCAAGAAGCAACTGGACGAGCGCAGTTTCAACAACCTTATTCAGTACGAAACGAGCCATAAGCTCGGCAAAACAGCCTCCCCTACGCCAGACCATTATGTGCCGGTATTGTATAGCTTAGGTCTGATGGACATTAAAGACGAGCTGAAGCATTTTTACGAGGGAGTTGTAACCATACCGGCTTTCAGTGAACGCAGTTTTATCCTGGAAAACAACGCTTAAGGTATAAACCTGGCAAACACTATAAATAGACTAAAAAATAAACAAAATGAAAATAGCAATCACAGGAGCGACCGGACAACTAGGTCGTTTAGTAGTAAACAAATTAAAAGAAAAGGTGTCTGCTGACACCATTGTTGCACTAGTGCGTTCGGTGCAAAAAGCTTCTGATTTAGGGGTGGAAGCCCGGGAAGCAAATTATGATAACCCTGAAACACTTGGCCAGGCTTTACAGGGTATCCATACCCTGCTACTTATATCCAGCAGTGAAGTGGGTAAGCGTGAACAGCAGCACAAAAACGTGATTGCAGCAGCTAAGCAGGCCGGCGTAAAGCACATTGTGTATACCAGTTTGCTGCATGCCGATACCACTTCGCTTAGCATTGCCACAGAACACTTAGTTACCGAAGCTGCCTTGAGAGAGGCGGGAATTCCGTACACCATACTTCGCAACGGTTGGTACCACGAAAATTACGCGGGTTCTATTCCAGGGGCAATTGCTGGTGGTGTACTAATTGGCAGCGCCGGCGAAGGTAAAATAGCCTCTGCCACCCGGGCTGATTATGCGGAGGCAGCCGTAGCGGTGTTAACAAGCGAAGGACATGCGGATAAAACCTATGAGCTTGCCGGAGATGAGGCTTATACGCTGAGCGACCTGGCTGCTGAGGTTTCACGGCAAACGGGGAAAAACATTCCTTATATTAATCTATCTGTAGCGGAGTACGCAAGCGCACTTACTGGCTTTGGCTTACCGGAAGGAGTGGCTCAGGCGATTGCCGGATGGGATGTAAGTACATCAAAAGGAGATTTGTTTGATGACAGCCGCCAGCTTTCCAAGTTGATTGGGCGACCAACCACTCCAATATCTGCCACCGTGGCCGAAACGCTTAAAGGAGCAGCCTAAGCAAATGCTAAAACACAACAAAACAAGTTACATCGGTAGCTTGTTTTGTAAAAGGCTTTTGTACAATTGAAAAAAGCATTGTAAGTCAAGTATTTTAATGTTTAGGATTGCTTGACAGCAAAGACAAAGTGAAACATTTTGAATAAGAAGCTATTTCACCTATCAGTCTTCAGTAAATGCAGTTTTACTAATAAAAATAATAAATTATCAATTTGATTAAATAAGTTAAAAAATCATGGAAGAGAACACAACAAGTAGCCTTCAGGATACTTTGAAGCCCTTTATTGTTGAAGGGATTACCTGGCACGCCCTGACGCTTGAAGAGCCTCAGTTCAATGCTTATAAAAAAATGGCACTTGAAGTAATGGCCCTCCCAATCCTTTTTGAACAGGAAGGAATCGCTGTATTCCAATTTCCGAACGGAACATTGCTGGAATTATATCTGCCAACTACGGTGCCCCCATATGGATACAACGGTGCGGTAGCCTTTGGCTTTCGGGTAAGTGACATTGAAGCAATTTCCGAAGCATTAGAAAAAGCAGGTTACAAGATGTTAGCTGACATTGTTCGGGTGCCAGAGATGAACTATGCTTACCGGCACTTCCAAGGCCCGGATGGTCTGGTGTATGGCTTGAACGAACAGAAATAAATTGTAAACTTTGCCCTTTAAACAAAAAAGTATTTTTTATGCATATTGCTGAAGCCACGCACCTGCTAACCTGCGCATCGGTCAAATTCACTTAGAAATTTCTGGACCGGAACGCTCAATTGCTTTTTACTGGGATGTCACAGGATTTGACCTTATGTTAGTCCAGAAACTGCCGCAAAGACAATAAAGCTAAACGGTGGCTCACCTCTCCTATCCGACCATTCCGGCCTTTGGCTTATAAGTACACTCATGTAAAATAACTTTATATAATCTTAGTATAATGGTCGTTTATTGAGACTTCTGGTCAACCTGATTCAGGACAAGACACTTCTTATTATTTTATTCTTCTATAATTGCTATATTTTCTTGCGTTCAAATTTTAATAAAAGGTTTAAATTTTTGAATTTCGGAAGATTTTATAACTAACCTTAAGTTCTTCGAGATGGATTTTGTCAACTTGATTTCTGGGCAAGACACCTTTCTGAGAAAGAGAAATATAGATAATTGCAGAGATATTGCATCATAATTGTTCCTTTCATAGTTGTTTTTCCTTGCGCATCATACTCAGGAAAGCCGGCGTGATGCCCAGGTAAGTGGCAACGTGCTTCTGCGCGATACGCCGTTCCAGACCGGGATATTGTTTGCGAAACCGAAGATAACGTTCTTCTGCCGACTGTGACAGGTTAGAAGTGATACGTCGTTGGTAAAGCTCAAAACCGTTTTGGGTAAGGATACGAAAGAAGCGTTCGAACTTTGGTACCTTTTGAAACAGTTCCTCTAAGTGCGCCAACGTGAAATAGAGGACCGCACTGTCCTCAAGCGCCTGAATAGCATTAATGGCTGGCTTTTCCTTGAAAAAGCTCACTATGTCGCAGGCCCACCAGTTTTCCGGATAAAAACAGATATTATGCTCTTGCCCCTGCTTGTCAGTATAAAACATCCGCAGACATCCGCGGTTCACGAAATAATAATGATGGTTAGTTTCGCCTGGCCTCAGCAAAAAGGTTCGTTTGGAAACGATTTTCTGCTGCAGCAAAGCAAGCGCTTGCTCCTGCTCTTCAGAAGTAAGCGTAATATGCATCGCAAAATTAGATAGAATTAGCTCAGACATGTAATAAGATAAACATTACCCCTCACTTTTAACGGGTCATGAACAGTTTGATGTTTCCCAGAGCAGCCACGCGAAGCGGTTCGGCCATATCCCGATAGGCATTGCTTAAGGCCATCGTTTTGAAGGTCTCGGCAGTGGGATATTAAACTAAAACTATGGCGTCCCATACCTCATCTTCATCCGCAACAATACTGGCAATTACCTTACTGACTAACGTCACCTTAGCGCCTTGCAGGCCTAAAGGCTTCATCACCCGATTTAAAGCAGGAATATATTCTTCAAAGTAAAGACGCTGGTCTCTAAATTTCACCATGTTGAGCATCAGGACAGGACCTTCGCCTTCCTGTATTTCTGATAATGTTATCATGGTAAGTTAAGTTTAAAAAAAGCCTATAATGCGTGTGATGCGGTTCTCTTGGTCAAATTCAAAATAATCCATACCCTCCACTGGGTAACCTTCCTTACGGATAGCCAACCAGCGAAAGCGGCCGCTCTGGTGGTGGGTCTGTGGTTCTTCCAGTAGCTTAAAGGTCCTCGGGCCCATTTGTCCATAAGAACTTATAATGAGTTCCGTTAGGCTATCCTGACCGCGTATGGTCTCGGTTAATTTGTCCGTGTAAGTGCCCTCCGCAGCCCAGCATTGGCTGATCTTTGCCCGGATAGCTTTCCGTTCAGTCTCGTTCCACGCACTGGTGTAGGTTAGAATAGTTTCTTCGATGCTTTGCTTGTTTTCCATAAAGCAAAGATCAGCGTTCTTCCCTTGAAAAAACTTCAACTGGTTGAAGTTTTTAAAAATAGTGCTGTATTTTCCTTGGTGCCGTCAATCTGCATACTAATTCTGGGTAGTGGCGCCTTTTGCCAGAAGTAAGAACCGGTAACTTATCCGGCTCTGGGCGGGGTTACGCCTGCCTATTTCAAATAAGTAAAATGTGGAGATATGGAAAAAGCTCGTGCGTTTCAACATCCCCACATTTATAGTAATAATAATAGCATTTTTAATTAATTTAGTCTAACAATCTTCTGTCCGATTTAGGGGAGGGTTACAGGTTATGCAAAAGTTAAACCAATATTATGATTATGTTAACACTATAATAGTTTGCTAAATCCTTTCCCCAATTGGGATACTGCATTGCATCAGATATTAATGCATCATAAGCCAAGGTTTCTGAAATAGCATTACACCAAGTGTATAAAGCTATGAATTAAAGGAAATTAAAAGAAAACGCCAAAGAAACATTTTCGTCTACCGAGAAAAGAAAGATTGTCGAAGAAATTCGATTTGGTATGCTTACGATCAAACAATGCACGAAGTAATACCAGATTTCTAAATCCGACTTACAAGATTGGAATCGCTGGTACTACAAAACCAGGCTGTTAAAGTATTATCGACCAAAATCCTCATTGCTTAGGGAGCCATCCCAAACTACGGTTAAACAGTTAAAGCAGCAATTAGCAGAAGCCTAAGCTCAAGTAATGTAACATCCATTTTACAAGTATACAAACCTGGTGAAAGAGCTATCGGTTACCCGTCCCAATCAGCTATGGGTAAGTAATATTACTTATAGCAGAACGGGGAATGATGTTAGCTATTTAAGTTTAATTACGGATGCTTATTCCCATATAATTGTAGGCTGGGCACTAGCGGAACCATTGCATACAGAAGGACCTTTGACAGCATTGCAAATGGCGGTTAGAAAGTTACAAAAGGGAAAAGAAAAGTTGATTCATCATTTTGACCGCGGCTTGCAGTACTGCTGCAAGGAATATATTCAATTGCTCTCTTCCCCTAACATTTAGATCAGTATGACTAATCAGGGAGATCCGGGTGAAAATGCTATTGCCGAAAGAGTAAATAGAACCATTAAAGAAGAATTCAACTGCCGGGCCTTTCTCACTTTTGAACAGGCCAAAGCTACCATAATTAGGAGCATACAAGCTTATAATAACCTTAATCCCCATGCTTCCTGTGATTACCTGACACCCAACCAGGCACACCAGCAGGAAGGCCCGTTAAAAGCGCTGGCGAAAATATGATATAAAGAAGCCTATAGATAAAGACCAATTAGTAGAGCATTAATTAGAACTTCAACCATATAACCTGTAAAGTATTTTCAGGAACTTACCGAGTAAATGTATTGGTTTACTTTGACAGAAAGCCTGCAAATATACGCATCTCAAAAACACTCTTTCTACTTTGAGGAAATAAGCGTTTAAAAGCTGCAGCCAGCTATTTATATAAAAGAGTTAAACTATCAAACCAATGCAGCACCCCAGTTGAGATGGAGTGCCGCTTATATCAATCAGATTGCCTTGGCATCAGCAGGCGGGTTTCGTAGATCTGCAAGTGTTATGGTTTTGCCAAATACGCCCCAGTTTGCTTGGGGTACATCTCTTATGACGATATACACTGGTGCGAGCTCATCTGGCTTAAGTCCCGCATGTTTGCGGATGGATATTGTAAATTTTTCGATGAGCAGTTGTTTTGAAGCTATATCTAAGCCACCTTCAAAAGCGTTTACTTCAAGGCTGATCACCTTGGTTCCTCCGGATACTCCGCGGTGATACACGTTAGCGGCGGGATACTCATTCATATAAATCCAGCACGTGCTGCGAACAAAGGGAGTATCTGGTAAGCCCTCTACATTTAGAGCTATAGTTGTCAATTCTTCAGCAAGTTCGTTTTTAGCCCGGGGTGAAAATGTTTCTACCGGGCAGTTCAAATAAATCTTCGGCATAATCAACTAGTAATTGAACTATGAATCGTTTACTAAAAGTCAGTTGATAGGGTGATTTCCTTATTAGCTTCAATGCCGTCCTGCAGCATTTGTATTTTGTAATTGGCAAACTGCAGGGCATCTGATCCCAGTAACAAGCGTAGTGGAGGCTCGCCCAGCTGAGAAACTTTAACAATAGCCTGAGCTACCTTTTCAGGGTTGCCAATTTGGGTGCCGGGTACATCTTGCTGATGTTTACGCTTCTCTTCTGCAATAGCTGTGTATTCAGGTATTGGATTTTCTGGTACTGCGATAGAAGTGCTTTTAAGGAAATTGGTACGCACATAGCCTGGCTCAATGAGGGTGACATGAATACCGAATGGTTTAACCTCCTGTGCCAGGGCCTCAGATATACCTTCTACAGCAAACTTGCTTCCGCAGTAAATGCCCCAGCCTGCACCGGCAATTAAACCAAAAACGGAAGACAGATTGAAGATATGGCCGGACTTGGCCGATCTCATATGCGGCAATACCGCTCGCGTTACATTCAACAAGCCGAATACATTAACATCAAAGCTGGCTTGCACTTCCTTGGCGGAAGATTCTTCAATGCCGCCTATTAAACCATAGCCCGCGTTGTTCACCAGAACGCCAATAGAACCAAAATGCGCAATAGCTGAATCTACTGCTAATTTCACACTTTTTTCATCTGGAAGATCGGCCTGCAGCGGTAAGAATTGAGGTGAAGCTACACCGACAGCGTTTTGCAATGTTTCCAGATTACGTGCCGTGGCTGCTACATTATACCCCCCAGCAAGTAATTGTTTGGCGAGTATGAGGCCGATTCCCTGCGATGCGCCCGTAATAAACCATGTTTTTCTTTTATTGTCCATTTTTGTTTAAATTTTATGGTACAAAGAAACTAACATGCGTCCGCCAGGCATTTAAGCAAATCACAGGGATATTTGTGAATTTCAAAGATGCACCGACAAAGCGGCACTTTCTCTGAATACTGAAGGCGAAACTTTCTCCTTTTTATGGAAAAATGAGGTAAAAGAAGCGTGCTCGGAGAACCCTAGCACATCGCTTATGGTGCGGATGTTCCAGTCCGTTTGCACGAGCAATGCCTTGGCCTCATATAACAGTCTTTCCTGTATATGTTGCCGTAAGGTTTTCCCGGTCTGGTTTTTTACCAGGGCATTTAAATAATTGGGATGTACATGAAGCTGATCGGCAAATTCTGCAGCCGTTTTAATTTTGACGCTGGTACCCGGCCCTTGTATCTGGAAACTGGATTCCAGCAAGGACAGAAACCCGTGTATGTAACGGTAACTTTCCGGAACAGCTACATCAGCAAGGTTTTTCCCGGCCCTTTGCGCCTCCAGCAGTATCATTTGCAGATATAGCAATATTGCTTGCTTTTTATCCTTATGTGAGCCTTTTTCTTCTTCCAGGACCAACTCAAAATACCGATTAATCAGAGCCGAGGTATGCTCTGACAGTTGAACTACCGCTTTTGACGCTTTAAAAAAAGGGTACTGCCTGAACAATTGCAGAACATGTGCAGCCTGCTCAAAATACATAGGATGAATAAGGCAAAAGTGCCCCCCCGTATCAAATGAGGTATTTTGCCAAGACATGATTTCGTCAGGGCTTAAAAAGGCGATATCGCCGGGACTCATCACATACTTGTGCAGTCCAACGGTAAGTACGCCGGTACCTGAAGTAATATGGAAAACCTTGTAAAACTGCCTGCGGTTAGGCGAAATATAATCTTTCACAGGGTAATTGTTCCGGTTTTGAATGATAAAGCAATTCTGATCAAGAGGATAATGCTCCACACTTAAAAACGGAACTTTGTAGCTGTATTGTATAAACGCTTCTAGGTCCAACCTTGGAATAGCTGATTTTCCCATATATTGAAGTTACAATGTTCTTGTTGATACTTAACACTTAAATTTTAAGAAGTCAAAATCGGGCCTTCCCTTTGGCATTCCGTCAGGCTTTCAATTAAATGGAAAAAGCGTTCGCCAGAATTAAAACAAGTAAGCCACTTTGTACAACCATGTATATACTTCATGCTTCGACTTAAGCCTCGCAAGTAGCATATACCACACCGTTAGCGGTAATGGTAAGCGATGCCCCTTTAACATTCAACAAACCCCCAAAAATGAGCAGCAGGAAACTTTAAATTCAACTTAGCGGTAAACTTAAAACTGGTTAACAATGCAAGTTTCTAAAGAAACAGACTAGTTTTAATTAATCCTATCTTGTTGAAACTTCTTGGGCTTTACACCAATATATTTTTCAAACTCACGACTGAAATGGCTGAGATTCGTAAATCCTAAATCATAGCCAACTTCCGATACGTTCCTACCGTTTTCTTTTAATAGTCGAGCTGCCTCTTTCATGCGAATGAGCTGATAATAATCAAAAATGCCCATTCCGAAAATCTGTATAAAAAGTTTCCTGAGTTTTGTTTCATTCATACAGGCAATGGATTTTAATTCAGAAAGCGATGGGACATTACCAAGGTCAGCTATCAATCTTTCTCTTACTTTATATAAATTCTCAATTTCTGTTGGACTTAAACTTTGAAATACCGATTGTTCTCTTTTTTCTAGACTTTTAAAGAGGGAATACAAGAGTTCAAGGGCTTTTAATTTGAAATAAAATTGTGGTAGACTAGTGTCATTTTCAGTCTTAATAATTTCGTTAATTATTCGGAGAACATCATCAGACATGAATTCTTCCACAACAAAACTATCTTGGCATTCTAATAAATACTCAAATTTTTCCGCATCATCTTTTAAAAACCCTTTGAGATATTCAGCTCCGATTAGTATGCCTATATGTTTCATGTGCGTGTTTTTATGAAAAGTAAACTCTTGCTGACTATTCATAGAAATTATTTTCACATGTGGCAATTCTTCCTTTACTCTTAAAGATGAGTTTTGGTCAAGTGGATCTTTAAAAAAATTGTGAAATGAAAAAAATATGCCGTTTTCAATCGTCCTTACATTTTCAAACCGATGTTTAAAATTTTTCTTTACAACATACGACCTTATGGTGAGTAATAAGTTAGGGATAAAATCATAAACTTTAAAAACATTTATCTCAAAATTGTTAAACTCAGCGACTAATGCATCAGGAGTTTCTTTACCTATTGCGTTCACAAATTCTGCAATTGAATTATCAATATTTGATTTGTTTATCATTTTTATGACTATTAATTTATTTTATACTGCCATTATGTACGCAAAAATAAAAATAATTTTACCCTTGAAAATAAATAAAAGTAAAAATGAAAAAATCGGTATTAATATCAGGGGCAAGTATTGCCGGACTTACAATGGCTTATTGGCTGAACCAATATGGCTATGAAGTAACACTCGTAGAAACTAGTTTAGCACCACGTATGGGCGGAACGCCTATAGATGTAAGAGGCGACTCGCTGGATACCGCCAAACGGATGGGAATCATTGAAGAGCTAAATGCTGCAAGACTTCCTACAATGTGCATGGAATTTATGAATGCAGATAATAAAGTTGAAGCAAAAATGCTTGTTGATGAAATTTCAATAAGACCAGGAGAGGATATTGAAATCAGAAGAGATGATTTAGTCAAAATTAATTATGACAAAACACAAAAAGGCGTAGCATACAAGTTTGGCAATCAAATACAAACCCTAGAACAAAGTGACGATAAAGTTACAATTACTTTCCAAGATGGAACAAACGAATCGTATGATTTGCTGATAGGTGCTGATGGTTTACACTCAGGTGTTAGGAGATTGGTCTTTGGTCCAGAAGAACAGTTTACCCATTTTTAAAACTGCTATTTTACTATCATGCAAGTAGATGAAAGTCTTGGCAAAAAGAACACGGGTCAAGTTTATAATGTACCCAATAAAATGGCGACCATCTATTTTTACAATAGGGGTTTTGCCGATGCTTTATTAGCTTTTAAATCACCAGAAAAAATCGTCTATGATTTTAGAGATATGGAAGCACAAAAGAAAATAGTTTTGGGTGCTTTCAATAATGTAGGAGGGAAAATTCCACAGCTACTAAATGTGATTAAAAATGCTAAAAATTTTTATTTTGATCAAGGTTGTCAAATAAAAATGCCAACGTGGACAAATGGCAGGGTAGCCTTAATTGGTGATGCAGGTTATGCACCAGGATTTCCAACAGGTATGGGAGTTACATTGGCTATGCAAGGAGCTACTGTATTAGCAGATGCATTAGGTAATAATGAAGATTACAAGATTGCCTTTGCAAAATACAACGAGTCATTCAGACCTATGGTTGAAACATTACAAGCAACTGTTAATGGTGGGCTTTCATTTTTATTACCCGAAACCCAAGAAGCGATTGATGCTCGAAATAGCAGAATGCAATAATTATGAAAAAAAAGTTTTTTGCTAGTATTGCAGGTTTTGCCACAGTTGTAGCTTGTATTGTTTTAATTGGTAGTTTAACTGAATATATATTCCCCCTTCCAAAAGTTCCAGTATCAATTACAGACAAAGTAGATATTGTCAAGTATCAATTTAAACATTCATCCTTTGGCATATTGGTGGGTAAACTAATTGCAGGTATTTTGGGTGGACTTAATAGGTGGTCTTGTTATTTTAAAGATGGAGGGAAATAAATTTGTAGTCATAATAATTTCAACATTATTTACTCTACTATCTATTTTTTATTTGGCAAAAGTTCAAACACCACTTTGGTTTTGGTTATTATTGACGTTTAGTTTCCTTCCTTGTACGCTTATTAGAGCATGTTTAAATTTTAATTAAGGGCAAAAAAAGCGTGAGTCAGTCGTAAGCAAAAAGTGACTAAACTATAAGCTTATGGAATCTTGTTATAAAAGACTGACTGACTCGCAGTGGGAAATTATAAAAGAAATCTTGCCGGTGCAACGAAAACGGAAACATTCGCTTCGGGAGATAGTGGATGCTATTTTTTGGATACTACGCCTGGGTAGTCAATGGTGCAACCTGCCCGATAGTTTTCCTAAATGGCCGTTGGTGTACTATTATTTTAGCAAGTGGCAGCAAGATGGCACGTTGGCAAGATTAAACTGGTAGCTGAACATAAAAGAGCGGCAGCGGCTAAAAAAGCCGGATATGCCCAGTCTGTTGAGTATTGATTCACAATCGGTTAAAGTAGCACCTTTTGTGGGGCAGGCTACAGGCGTGGATGGCAACAAGAAGCTAAACGGGCGCAAGCGGCATGTGATTACCGATACGCTGGGCTTAATCTGGGGGGTAGTGGTACATGCCGCTAACTTAGCGGACGGCACCATGGCCCAGCGGGTAGTAGACCCGCTGTTAGGTTACCTGGATAGAATGAAAAAGATACTGGCTGATGAAGCGTACGAGAAAGTATTGCGGGAATGGGTTACCAGTAATCTGATGGGGGTAGAACTGGAAATCTCCGCTAATCCGCCCCATACTCAAGGCTTTGTGCCGGTTCAGTGGCGCTGGGTAAGTGAGCGGAGTTTTGGTATGTTTAACTTCTTTAGAAGGCTCGACAAAGACTAACAGTGCTCAAGCCTGGATAATGTGGCACAATTGTCAACTGGCGCTAAACCGTATAACCTGAAAAACATTGACTTATAAATTTAAACATGCTCTTAGCTATACTGGTGCATCAAAATTAATAACAAATAAAAAAAATTTAGAATCACTTAACTACCTATTTGGAAAAACAATACCTGAATGCAAACATGCGAAAAAGCCACGTACCGCGAACAAGGTATTGTTAAAAGCTGTTCGGGCGCGTGGGTCAAGCCTTGCTCGACGTCCGCCATACCGGGGATGACCCTTTCGCCGCCATCGTGCGTTGCAACAAGGTGTATTTAGAACGTGCTGTGCAAGCGCTACACATAGCCAGTTTTGATGGCATAAAACTGGGAAACTACTATAACCTAACCCTTGAATTTGTGGGAAGATATACCACATCCAATGGCTTTGTTTTCGGCCTTTTCTCACTTCGGCTAAGGCTCTTGGATGGTCTGTTTCTTGGGCATCTAGAAATCTTTGCAAGCTGTTCTCTTTTCTCATGAAGATCTAACTGTTTTTTAAAGATTACTAAGAAAAGGAGATTTCCCAATCACATATCTTCTTCTGGGTACATGTAGGTACTTATTACCAGATAGTAGATCCCGATAAGAGAACTTTCAGAGCTCAACAGATCAAAGTGATTAGAAGCCGGCATAAATTTTCTTCCCTTTTGTAAATTAACTTCCAGCTGATAGCAGGTACATACAAAGGAAACTACCTGTTAAATTAAAGATAAAGGAAATAACGCTTAGTGCCTGATAGGTTTCTCTCTCTAGGTACGGCTGGCGATCATGGCGCCAGAGCAGGTAGGTACAAAGAACCCCAATGGTCAGGCTTACTAGAATGATGATCGGTAGGGTATTCATAATTTCCACTAATTAAGTTATTTAAAAGTTAATCTGTTAATTTATTTACTTCTGAATCTTTACACATTGTGCAAAATTAGTTATTGGATAGTCAGTGCTAACGTAATCATAATATAATTGATTTCTGAACCTCCAAATTATTCTTAAGAGTAATTAACTGCTTTTTAATAGCTTAAATTGACAATTTTCAGAACCCAACGAATCAAAGCTAGCGTTGGAAGATTAGTGGCTAAAATATCCTTTCTTCCCTTTTGTAAATTAACTTCCAATTGATTAGTGCTGTTTAAGAAGTGGCTACTTGCTTATAATATTGTTTTAGCAGCAAAACTTAACTCAAAAACGGCTTTCATTTTACATAACAGGACTTATAGGCCTAACGATTAAGGTATTGCTTCCGCTGGCTAATCTTCTTATAGGTTAGAAGTATTTCTATCAAATTTCTTGATTGCTTCTGGGGTAAGTGGGGTAAAGAGATTGACAAGATTTCCGTCCGGATCTCGAAACAAAAGGGATTTATTGCCCCAAGGCATTATTGTTGGTTCCTGTACAATATAAGCTTGAAGAAAGCCGGCTAATCTTTCATACTCCTCATCTACATCTTGAACTCTAAATTCAATTATGGCGGTGCGGTTTTGGGCTGCCTTGGCCACCTCATCTCCGCCAAAAAATTGTAACGTTCTGCTGCTTCCGATTGCCAAAGTTGCCGATTGGATTTGCAGTTCAGCAAAGTCATCCGTGTATTGTATGGCTGATATTCCGGTCACATGCTCGTAAAATCTTACTAACTGCTTGACATCGGCAGCAATGATTCTGATTGAAATGAGATTCATAATCCTATTTTCTGTTTTATTAAAAAAGTGTTCTTTGTTAATGCAAAGATGAAATAGGCTTATGACAACAGTGTGTCAGGGGTAGTAAAGTTTTTTCTCTTTTCTTTTAAATATTCCTGGAGTGTTATGTTGTGAGGTTCAAAACTCAATTTGGTCAATTCAAGTTTTAGCATATTGTCCAACTTAAACATCCTAAAATCTTTTCTCAACCTACAATAGGCAATGAGCGCCCAGCTTTTTTCTAGACAATAGTATAAAGCAAACGGCTCTATAAATCTGGTTGTTTCTTCTCCTTTGTGTAACGAATGATACTGAAGATCCAGAACTCTAAACGCAGTAAGTGCGTGTTGAATAAGGGTAAGCGAATCGCTCGTATGTGCTCGGGTTATAAGTGGGCTCATGGCAATCCAGTTTGACAACAGTTCGGTTTTCTCTTTAGTGGAGAATCGCAACACAGCTTTTATTTTATGCAACGCGGATAGTATTTCTTTGGTAAAGGAACCATCCATGCTTTTTAAAATAAGTTGCTCTGCCGTAACTAAGGCATATGTCTCGCTCTCAGTAAACATTAATGGAGGAATTTTAAAACCCTCCATTAGCGAATAACCTTTTCCTTCTACTGTAAAAATTGGTATTCCTGCATCTTCCAGAGCCTTTATATCTCTGTAAATTGTCCGGACACTTACATTGAAATTCTCCGAAAGTTGTGTAGCGGTCAAAAGCCTTTTTGTTTGCAGTTGTGTAACAATTGCCGTCAGTCTGGAAACTCGCTTTATATCGTTGTCATTCATTTTTATTATGATGTCACCTGATTACTAATCATTCGGCATAACTAAACCGTAAAGATACCGGCTGTTCTAACCTAGCATATTTTTAGAAGCGTATATATTCGGAACTATCCGTTTATAAATTCGGCTATTATAAAACCCGTTTTTCCTTGGCTTAAATATAACAAAAGCCAGAATTTACTCCTTATTTAACATAATAGTGGTTAACAGAGAAAGTGCCTCTGGAGTGAAGTGAGCAGGGCTTTTTTTGGGGCTTTTTCTGGTACTTTCCCTGGAAAATTAAAAGTTGTCTCTCCCTGCCTAGTTACTGTATATTGCTATAAATATATAGTATATTCGTTAGTCCAGTTACGTTTAGCCAACTAACGGGGGTTGGCTAAACGTAATAACTACTTTTATCCACTAGTTGGGCGCAATAGGAAAAATTTGGGCTGGCAAGGAGTAGCTAAAATAGTAATAATCAGCAATAAAGGCAAAAAAGAGAAGGAGTTCAAACCAGTCTTTGACCAGTAGGCAAAGAATAAAAAAACAGAAAAAAGACCGGATTAAAACTAATTTTAAGAAAGGTATTTTACCTGTTTTTGGTATCGCTTGTAAAGCAATACCTGGTTTGAACGAATGAGAAATTATTTTTATTGCCTTCTTTTAAAAATATTTTAGCCACTGGTGATTTTATTTTTTTACCAGCCCCGGTTAGTGTTTTATAAAAATACAGGAGCAGGTGACTTCTCTTAGCCCCGCCTAAAAGAAATCATCCTGCCGTTTTATTTACTTTTCTCATTTTTATGAAAACCATTGGATGGAAAGCGGCTAAATACAAAAGCCTTTAACCAACCAATGAAGCATATTGTACAAAGTAAATTTTTCCTACTCTAAAGAGGTAGTTCTTTCAAAAAAATCAAATAAATTACCTAACAAAAAGAACTACCCCGCCCAACACCCGCATGATGCCATTGAATTAAGGCTAAAGCAATGCTAAAGCCTAGACCAACGACCACCATGCTATACGTTGGCGGTAATGGTGCAAGGCTCGAAAATCTGCTGAAGATTATTCAAAAATATCCGAAATAGTCCTCAACCAATAATATTTTGCCTTTTTGAAGTTTTAATGGAATGGTTAACCTAATAACCTAAAAAGCTACCTGATTTCATTCAAGTAGCTTTAGTATTAACACTAATAAAAAATCAATTAACCATGGTAGCAAACTCTTGTTTAGGTATCCTTACTTTGTTAAACTTGGCAGTATAATCGTTTTCTTCATCACGATACCCTAACGCAAGAAGGACAACACTTTTGAGTCTTCTTTCTTTTAATTCCAATAGGTTGTCGAATTTTTCAGCATCGAAACCTTCCATGGGAGTAGCATCTATCTTTAACGTTGCAGCAGCAATCAGTCCGGTTCCTAAGCCAATATATGCTTGTTTGGTGGACCAAATAAAATTATTATCATCAGTTTGTGCTAGAAAGTGGCTACTGATAGTGTTTTTAAAATCTGATAATTCAGCTATTGGTCTTTCTCTCTCCTTAGCAATTAATTGAATGTAATTATCAATGTTTTCCTGACAAATCGAATCAAATGCGGCAAAAACTAAAAGATGAGAGGCATCAGCAATCTGGGAATTAAAGGACCCTTCGCCCAATGTTTTTTTTAGGGATGGGTCAGTAATAATAAACAATCTATAAGGTTGTATTCCAATAGAAGATGCAGAAAGGTTAATTGCTTCAATTATTTTTTCCAAGTCTTCGTTTGAAACTCTTTTGTCACTGAATTTTTTTGTGGCGTATCGCCATTTCAAATCGGCTATTAATTGCATTTTAATTTAATTTTAGAGATTGTCAGGCAAAATTAGGCAGATTAAGTTACCTTTTGTAGCTTGGTGTCAAAAAGTAATAGTGACATTTGGGTAACCAAGTGACTTTATATGAAAAAAGAAATAGAACCAATAAAAGAATGTGGTCAAACCATAATGGCCATTCACGATGTGATGGATTTGCTCAATGGCAAGTGGAAAGTAGCTATCATTGCCTGTCTTTGTTTTGACAAAATGCGATATTCTGATTTATTAAGGGAAGTAAGGGGTATTTCGGGAAAAGTGTTGACCCGAGATTTGAAAGATCTAGAGATGAATCAACTTATTACAAGGACTGTATTAAACACCCAACCGGTAACTGTTGAATATGAAATAACAGAGTATGGCTCAACACTTAAAAATTTAACCAATACTATTGCCGAATGGGGTTTAACCCATAGAAAAAGAATAATGGGTAAATATTCATACTGACTGAGGGTAACCACTACTGCCAACATTGTATAAACGTAATGCGGGCTGAATCGTTAAAAATGAGCATTTTTGCACCTAATAAACTTTGCGATTGGCAGACAGTGAATCGCTCCGAAATCTTGCACTACGCTTATACTTGACCATTAGCTTTCTATCCTACCGCCCGATACCCTGGCCCCGGCGCTGTTGCTCCCGCTCTTGCACTTGGTGCTGCTGGTGAACCTTCTTCCAACTGAATCAGCTCCGGGCGCTGCCGTAGCTCCTGCTCCACCCTAGCCCGGGCCTGCTCCCGAATAGCTGCCACGTTGCCGTTCTTAATGGCATGACAATAAGCAAAACTTTCCTGCTGGTCCCGTTAATTGCCTGCTCACCCGTCCTATTTATTAGCCGATAAAAGCTATTTTATGTTAAACAGGATTTTATTTCCAATGAATATTATTGATTATGAACTTAGTTCATTTTCTCCTTCTAAGCCGTTCTTCGTTCAATAATTTAAGTATAATGAGCAAATAGTTGAGATCGCCCTCTTTATATATTAACTCATTAATCTTCCTTATTGTTTAAACGGTTTTTTGCTTCTTCAATGGATTTATGCAGCTTAGCACGGAGCCAATCTAGTGGTGGCAGTTCGGTTAGATAAGAGGCCACATGAATGCCTGATTTGTCTAATTCCAGGAGTTCTATTATTTCATCGCCTTTTTCGGCACATAAGAGTAGCCCTAGGGGCGGGTTCTCTCCCTCCTGTCGTTCGTATTTGTTTAACCAGCGCAGATAAAGTTCTAATTGACTTTTATATTCGTGTTTAAATTTACCCAGCTTTAATTCTATGGCTACCAAACGCTTCAGTTTTCGATGATAAAATAGCAGATCAATATAGTAATCTTCTTGGTCGATGGTGATGCATTTTTTGCCGGGCCAGAAAAGCGAAATCACTACCAAACTCTAAAATAAAGTGTTGTAGTTTAACCAAAATCGCTGTTTCTAAATCTTTTTCAGCGTAGGTATTTTCTAAACCTAGAAAATCGAGCATATAAGGGTCTTTCAGAAATAAATCAACACTCATTTCTCTATCTTCCCGCAGTTGTTTTAGGTCGTTGTAAATGGTTTCCTCTGGCTTTTTGCTGATGGCTGTCCGTTCAAAAAGCATACTGTCTATTCTGCTACTTAATTGGCGTACACTCCAACCTTCGTTGGCACACATGGTAATATAAAACTCTCTTTTCAGAGCATCTTTTTGTTTGATGATTTCTACCAGGTGCGACCACGACAATTTTGACGACACTGTTGTCAAAATGTTCTCGTCTGGGAAAAACTCATAAAAACGTAACATCCGATACTAGTTGCGATAACTGTATCCCCGGCCAAATTGCTGGGTGAGCTGGGTTGCTACGGTTTGCATCACCTGTTCGCCGTATTCAGCTTTTTCGTTTTTAATAACTTCTTCTTGTATAGTTTTGCCAATGTGCCAATACAAAACTACCATGGAGGAATTAACAGATTTTGCCAGGTAGGTTTGAGCCGATTGAATAAGGTTAGATACCTTACTGTAAACTTGATTTATGTTTTCTAAACCGCTCATTAAATAAATTTTATAGTATAGTGAAATGTACACGATAAGCCGGTGTTCTCGAAATTATTGGCAAAGGCGCAGATGCTCAGGTAGACGGCTTTTGGAGTCCATTTTTTTATCTTAAACCAGTCCGATTCCTCAAAACAGTGGTTTAGTAATTCTTCTACATTCACGTGTAAAGGCATTCATTACAGCGATTCTTTTTCCAACCACTCCAATTCACCAGGTAATTCTACATTATTAAATTCGAGATGAATAACCCGACGGTGTTTATCGTTCTCGGTCTTAGAAGAAGCATGTACCGTTAAGGGTTTTATAAGGTGAATCCCCCCTTTTAAAACCTTACAAGATTTAATTTCGGCTTCCTCGCGAAGCTGGGCAATTTCCGCATCTGTTAAAATGCTGAAATGGGTCTTAGGAATTACCTTCAAGGCCCCATTCTTTTCATCTGTATCGTCTAAATGAATTCGGACGGTATAGCAGCTATGCAGGTAATCAACAGGAGGTATAACACTGGTGACGCCAGCCTTATGCGTCCAGGCACGAAAGCCTTCCGTTTCTATTTTAGCTTTTACATTGATTGGCACGTCCTGGTGCCACGTTACATACCAGTTAGATTTTGGGGGCTTATCAAAATAAATAGCTTTGGTTAAGAAATAGTCTTTGCCAAAGCCTTCTTTTACCAGGGTGCATAAATTGGTATTAAACAGGATGTCTCTTAAAGCAGGTATTTCCTTAAACAAACTTCTAATGGCAAATAAATCGTCTGTCCGGCGAAAACGTTCGGCATCTGCTGTTGCCCGGTGAATCATGGAAAGGATGCGGATTACCTCCTTACTGGTGTAGATATTCTCCAATATAGCAAATCCGCGGCGTTTCACTTTTTGCATACTTGAGCCCAACTCCACCAACTTCAATTCTTTTTCGTATAGTTCGGTCGTGTTACGGGCTTTGTCATAAAGCCGGCGTTTTAGTCTTTCCGGTTTTATCACCTTCAAACAATCACCAAAGCCCAGCAACTCCCGTTCGAGCTCAAAGTTTAGCTGCACCTTTAATTGGATAATAACGCCGTTACCGGTATGCTCCACTAGTTGCTGGGAATGATGCAGCGGCTTGGTTAGGACATAAGGTGCATTTTCGCGATTAATAAACAATACCACCTCTTCGGGCTGGTCATTGGGATGGACGGTAACCCCAATAATATGCTTATAATAATCCGCCAGGTTCAGAGTCGTATTTTCAATGTATTTGTCGGTACATTCTCCCACGGAAATGATTCGGTCCAGGGCTAAGGTTAATATAGGCTGGCTGCTTTTCTTGGTACCTAATACAAACCACCGGTTACGGTACTCTTTGAGGAAATACGGGTGAAAAGTAAAGGTATCGGACTCCCGTGCCCGGAATGATTGATACGTTAGCGTAATGGCACACTTTTTTAGAATAGCCTGGTAAATAACATCTATAAACTCCAACCCCTTCAGGCCATCGTTTTTCTCAAAATCAATGATTGGTGCCTGCTTGGTTTTGGCGGTATGAATCCGGTCCTCCAGCCGTTGCACCATGCCCGTGAGCTCATTAAAATGGGTAAAACCCTTAAACTGCCGCAGAATTTCTACTACTTCTGTAAGCTTACCCAAGTCCTGATCGGTTAAGGGAATATTGGTAATGGAGTATTCCGGATCTTCGTAAGCATAATATTTCTTATCAATCACCACAATAGGCGCATTATAACCCAGCTTTTCGCTCCGCATCATCTGCAAATCCATCTGAATAGAACGGCGGCTCACGCCTTTGTCGATGCCTTCATACTCGTAAAGCGCTTCGGAGCAGGCTTCTATTAAATCGTCCAGCGTCCATTGACGATACTTATTGCGCAAACAATTATCAATGGTGCGGTAACGAATTAGGGCATTGCGGTTAACAGGCATGAGGTGGTATTTTTCAGAAAGTTAGAAAGTTTTTTCTGCTGCGCAAAAACACTGCGCAGTGCCTTTTTACTTTTGAAGCAAATAAGGAGAGACGATGGAAAAGCTAATCAAAGAAAAATTGCGAGAGGTAGAACAGCAATACGGGGTAAACATTTTGCTGGCCTGCGAAACGGGTAGCCGGGCCTGGGGCTTTCCTTCACCCGATAGCGATTATGATGTACGGTTTATTTACCGGCACCCGAAAGATTGGTATTTATCTATAGATGACCGGAAAGATACGATTGAATACCTGCATGGTGATCTGGATTTGGTGGGTTGGGATATTCGCAAAAGCCTGCAACTTCTGCGTAAATCCAACGCGGCTATGTTTGAGCGCCTGCAATCACCAATCATTTACGGGCAACAAACTAATTTCCGGGAGCAATTAACGCAACTGGCACCAAACTATTTTTCGTGTCGGGCCGGGCTGCACCATTACCTAAGTATGGCCCAAAACTATTATGAAACCTGCGCTGCCGCCGATGAGGTGAAGCTTAAAAGCTATTTTTACCTGCTCCGGACAACATTGGCCAGCCTTTGGATTGTAGAAAACAAAAGCATTCCACCATTGGCCTTTCGGGAACTACTGGATTTGGTGCTGGACGAAAAAATATTAACCACCATAAACCGGTTGCTCGAACTAAAATTTCAGGTCAACGAAACGTATTTTCATCCGAAAGAAATAGTACTGGAGGCTTATTTACATACGATACTAAATTACTGCGAAAGCAAAACCGATACCTTTACTAAACACCAGGGCAATACGGCTCCACTAAATACTTTATTTCAAAATATAATTGAGAAACCATGGGCTTAACCATTGATGATCTGAAAAGCCAGAGCCTGCTGCTGTTCGAGTGCATCAGCGGCAGCAAGGCTTATGGCTTGAACACGGCTACTTCGGATACCGATATCAGGGGCGTGTTTGTATTGCCGCAAGACGATTATTACAGTCTGAATTATGAAGAGCAAATAAGCAACGAGACCAACGATGTGGTGTATTACGAACTGAAGCGATTTGTGGAATTGTTATCCAAGAACAATCCCAATATGCTCGAATTATTAAGTATGCCGGAAGATTGCATCTTGTACCAACATCCGCTGTACGAAAGATTTAAACCTGACCTGTTCCTGTCGCGCTTATGCCAGCATACTTTTGCCGGTTATGCCCTTACCCAGGTTAAAAAAGCCAAAGGGCTTAACAAAAAAATTGTAAACCCGGTGGAGCCGCAACGGAAATCGGTGCTGGATTTTTGCTACGTGGTACAAGGCCAGGGATCGGTGCCGCTGCAGCATTTTCTGGAGAAAAAAGGCCTCAAACAAACTGACTGCGGACTAACTAAAATACCGCATATGCCGGAATTATACGGCTTATTTTATAGCCCCGTAATCCCGTTTAAAGGCGTAATGCCCCACGAAAATGCCAACTATATTTCGCTGAGTTCTATTCCAAAAGGACTGGACCCGATTGGCATCATGGCTTTCAATAAAAACGGCTACTCTACCTACTGCAAAGAGTATAAAGAATACTGGGAGTGGGTAGAGAAACGAAACAGTGCCCGCTACCAGAATACGTTGTCGCACGGCAAAAACTACGATGCCAAGAACCTGATGCACACTTTCCGGTTATTGGCCATGGCCGAAGAAATTGGCGAGCAAGGTATTATTCAGGTGCGGCGGTCGGACCGGGAGTTTTTATTACAAATCCGTTCCGGTTTTTTTGACTATGCTCAATTGGTAGAAATGGCGGAGGAGCGGATTGCCCAAATGGATGAAAAATACGCTAATTCAGATTTGCCGGAAACCCCTGAATTAAATAATGTAAATCAAGCATTAATTCAGGTACGAAAAGAATTTTACAAATAAAAATTCCCTACGCAGAAAGGCTGCGCACCGGCCCTATCTCTTTGCTTCCGAAAACTATTGAAAAAGAGTACAACCATGGAAAAAACAATTCTTACCGGCACCGATTTATTAGCCCTGGGCTACCCCGAAGGAAAAGCTATTGGCACTGCCCTCTACCTGCTCAACACCTATTACCCCACCAGCACCTTACCCGAGCAAACCCAACTGCTAACCCAGGTACTAGCCAACCCGGAACAATACCAAACGCACCTGGAACTGGCCCCTTTAGCCGAAAAACTGCTGGAACCCAAAACCGCAAAATACGTGGCCCTGCACAACCAGCCTTTGCCCTTTACCGTGTACGATAAAGCCGGTATTGAAGAAGGCGCTTTAAACCAAATGAAAACCGCCATGCGTTTGCCCGTAGCCGTGGCCGGCGCGCTTATGCCCGATGCCCACCAAGGCTACGGCCTCCCCATTGGCGGCGTATTGGCTACTAAAAATGCGGTTATTCCGTACGGCGTGGGCGTAGATATTGGCTGCCGCATGTGCCTTACCCTGTACCCCGCTCCCCCCGATTTTATAGCCCATAACCGCGAACCGCTGAAGAAAATATTACTAGATAATACCCGCTTTGGCCGCGCCACCTTCCGGAACGTAACCGGACACGCCGTTATTGACCGGGCGGAGTTCCGGGATATACCGCTGCTGCGCACGCTCAAAGACCGGGCTTATTCGCAGTTGGGTTCTTCGGGCGGGGGCAACCACTTTGTGGAGTTTGGTAATGTAGCAATTGCCGATGCCGCGAATGAGTTTAACCTGGAGCCCGGCGCGTACCTGGCTATTCTCTCCCACTCCGGCTCGCGTGGCATGGGCGCTGCCATTGCCGGCCACTACACCAAACTGGCCATGGCTGCCCGCCCGCTGCCTCCGGAAGCCAAACACCTGGCCTGGCTCGACCTGAACACCGAAGCCGGACAAGAATACTGGCTTGCCATGAACCTAGCTGGCGACTATGCCTCCGCGTGCCACCACCAGATACACCAGCGTTTAGCCGCGGCCCTGGCCCTGGAACCGCTAGCAATGGTAGAAAACCACCACAACTTTGCCTGGAAAGAAACCGATGCGGCCGGAGACGAACTAATTGTGCACCGCAAGGGCGCTACCCCGGCGGGTAAAGGTGTGCTGGGAATAATTCCGGGTTCTATGGCGACGCCGGGCTTTATTGTGCGGGGTAAAGGAATGGCGGCTTCGGTTCATTCGGCTTCGCACGGGGCCGGGCGAACCATGTCCCGGACCAAAGCGAAAGCTGCCCTAAACCTAACCGAGGTGCAGCAATATTTGCAGGCGGCCGGCGTCGAGGTGCTGGGTTCCGGCCTCGACGAAGCGCCCATGGCTTACAAAGATATTCACCAGGTAATGGCCGCCCAGCAGGATTTACTAGAAGTAGTGGGTACGTTTTACCCGAAAATTGTACGGATGTGCGGGGATGAGCAGTATATGGAAGTGGATTGAAATTATTAAATTATTCGATATCATTTTTTATCCTTTGTTTTTATACCCAAAAAGTATTTCTTTAAAGGTTTAATTTTTGTTTATATGAAAAAAATAATAGCCAGGATTAGCAATAGGAATACTGATGAAATAGGATGGGTTTTACCTGTATATGAGTTTTCAGAAAATCACGATTGTATTCCAGTTGAATTTGAGGAGAGAAAGGAAAAATATCCAAATAGTGGCACAATAATAATTCATAAAGAATTTTATAATATATATGAAGAATTCGAACGCAATGAACTTTTTAGTTTAGAAATCGAGCCTGTTCTTAGATTTAATTTAACTAAAGCAAATAGCTGTAGCTTTCAATCTTTGAATGGAGATTCAATTACAGTAAAAAAACTAGCTTTCCTTATTAAAGATGAAAATGCCTTGAATACCGGTAGAATCAAGTTACCATATTCCTCATACAAATTTGCATTTCTAGATCAAGGAGAAAATATTATTGGACCTATTTCAATTTATCAATTAGATGAACCATATAAGATTGAGGATCAAAAAGACTTTTACGAATACAAAATCCAACCATTAAATACTTCTTTGCTTGACTTACCTGATGATTACCAAAACGTCCAACTAGTTTTTAAAAAAGCTGATATCCAAAAATATATAATTAATAACACCTATGCAGTAAAAACCTATATACCAGAGGAGTATATAAGTGATTTATTTTACCTTTTAAAAGAAGTAATTCCTATTGACATAATATTAAATGAGGGAGACGAGGATATCATCAATTGGGCAGAAAAAAGTTTTCCTCTCGGTGTTAATGATAAAAATGAACATATTTTTTTAACTCAAAATGACTCTGAAAATCCTGTTCATCAGCGAAGATTTGAAAGATTTACTAAAATAAAAGAAAAAACTTCTAATTGGGTTAATTATGTTGATTCTTATATAGTTAATGAATATATAAATTCTGAAGAAGGGAAGGATAAGATTCAAACTGTTATAGAAAACAATAAAGAGTCTTTATTGAGAATATACGAAAAAGAATTACGTGAAGAAGCAAATAAAAGAATAGTTGATCTGAACTCAGATATAGACAACAAGAACAAAGAACTTGATTTTATTAATAATGAAATCGAGGAACTTACTATTACAAAAATACAACTAGAAGAAGAAACTCAACTAATTAGGTCAAAAAAGATAGAATTAATTGAATTTGAAGAAAAAATTAGGCATTATAGAGAAGAACATGAAATTCTTGAGGAATACGCTAATTTAAAAAAACAAAAAGATGAACTTTTGGAAGCAATTGGTCACTTTAGGAATGAAAAGGAATCTTTAAAAAGAGAAAGAGATAATCTCAGGAATGAAAATTATGAAGATTTTAAAAAAGGTGCTGATCAAAAAGTTAAAGAATTAATCCCTATAGTTCGTGCTTTAAATGGTATCTATCCAAATGAAGATAGAAAAGTTTCCTTATTACCAATTAATATTAATAAAAGCACTATAGTTACTTCTAGAGCTGATTTTTTTAAAGAGGCCTTAACCTACTTTAAAAAGAGCAAAAGGTTTATAAATGAAATAGATATCATAAACCAACTGACAAGCATTCATCAGAACTTTCTTACGGTATTCACTGGTTTACCTGGAGTTGGGAAAACCTCATTAGCCCAATTAATAAGTAAATTTTTAGCTTCAGATCAGTTTTCTTTAACGATTCCAGTGTCAAGAGGGTGGAATTCTAAAAAAAGTTTATTAGGCTATTATAATCCTTTGAAAGGCGAATACCAATCTGATGAAAATGGTCTAATAAATTATTTCAAAGCTTTTGATCAAAATAATACATTATTAGAGAATGTTCCACTCCTTGTAACATTGGATGAAGCTAATTTAAGTCCAATGGAACATTATTGGTCTGATTTTATTGGTATTTCTGACAGACATGAAAAGCAAATAAAGATTAATGATTTAAATGGGGCTTATACTTTAAAACTTCCGAAAGGGCTGCGATTTATTTGCACAATAAATAACGATCATACTACAGAAAATTTATCTCCAAGATTAATTGATAGAGCATGTGTTATAAAATTAGAATTTAATCCATCCAATAACTATGACTTAAACTTTGAAGAGGACCTTTTTATAAAAGAAGCTAATATTTCTTATGAATCTTTGAGTGAAATATTTAAAATTAATCAGCCAAGTTTATTGCCAGCTGAGAATAAAATATTTAAATTATTAAATGATATTTTAATAGACAATGATCCTAAATATGGCAATCCAATAATTATTAGCCCTAGAAAAATCAAAGCAATTATTAATTATTGTGCTATAACTAGGGATCATTATAATGAATTAGAAAATAATCAATTCATAGGTTTGGATTTAGCAGTATTACAGCATGTTTTACCATTAATAAATGGTAATGGCAAAAAATTTGAGGAGCGATTAAAAAGACTTGAAGAAGAATGTAAAAAAAATGTACTACTTAGATCCTCGAAAGAATTAATTAGTATTATAAATAAAGGGAAAGACTTTCAGACCTATTCATATTTTTAATGTATTTATTTTTAAATCTAATTTCTAGTACTAATTCTGATGTAGTTAATATTAATTTAACAACTTCAAATGAGAATACCTTAAAGCTAAATGAGCTTGATTTTATTGATTTAGAGATAGAATCAAGAGAAAAATTAGATTTAGATAAATGCATTTTCTCGGTTGGAAATACTTCATTTAAGATTGAAGAATCTAATTATTTAAATGGAAATCATTTCTATCGTTTAAACTTAGAAAATTTAAAACAATACCTGCCTGGGGGAAAAAATGAGGCTCATATATCTAAAGGATATCATGCTACCCAATCTGGTAACAGACAGTTTTATAGACTATTTATTAATGAAATTGGTATATCTAATATACAACTCCTTTATAATGACATTATTTATTCATTAGGTAAACTAAGCATTTCGAGTTCTAAAATTGTTGAATCCGATTACGAGATTATTACAAAATATCTTATTTTCAATAGTTATTTTGATAGTAATCACTTTTATAAAGTAGCTTTCGAAGGAAATAAAAATGATATCGAAGTCTCACTTCTAGAATCCATAAAAGAGTTAAATCAATATTTACAAGAGTGGGTAAAATCCGTTGAAAATTTCAAAATTCATCCAATCTTTAAAGTTCAAGATTTAGATTCCATTGTAAAATATGAATCTTTAACAAATATTGATGATAATTCCATCTCTTGGCTGATCGAAAATCTTGACGAATTAAATTTTTCTAATACTTTTGAAAATAATACATTAGTTCTTGGGATAACAAGATTTAGTATAGATAAAATTAGGTCAACGATTCCTAATAAATCTTTTGACACCTATGAGAACAGAATTATTCATGGTTTTTTAGATAGGTTGATTTACTTATTAAATGAATATTCTATATTATTAGAACAAAGAAGTTTAAGAATTAGGATTGATAATTTTAAACAATATTTGTTAGAATGTTTTAATTCTATTATTCAGACTTATCTTTTAGATGCAAAGAATAAAACGCTTTATTTAAAGGATTTCTTTATTAAAAACTTACCTGTTATAAAAAAAGATTATTCTTTCCCTTCCAAAACAAACTCCTTCATCACTAAACCACATTATAATTTGGTTCTTGACTTAATGGTTTTTACTAAGAATGTTTTTTCAAAAGGCTTAAATGATCCTACAGATTTTAAAATAGAAATAGAATCATTCGATAAGCTTTTTGAAGTTTATGTTTTTTATTTAATAAAAGACACATTGGAATTTGAATTTTGCAATAGTCAGTTTTTATTTACTCCTAATACTCAACTAAATAACAACAAACTAGCTGGAAAATACTCATTACAAAATCAAGACTATTCTTTAAATATTTATTATGAAAATTTACCGTCTAGTTTCATACAATTTACTAAATATAATTACAATCCTGATTTTGTTATTGAATATATAAAGAACAATAAGAAGCAGTACCTAATATTGGATGCTAAATTTAAAAAATACTTTGATTCCAGAATTGAACAAATTGACTTATCAGATTTAAGTTTTAAATATTTACACAAAATTGGCCATATGGATGAAAGTCATAAAATATTAGGATTATTTTCAATTTCGCTTTCAGACATAAATACAGTAAAATCACTTTTTAGAAATGGTTATAATTTAGAATCATTAGAACCTACTTTGCCTCAAATTGGGTCAATACTTATAGACCCTAAGAAATTTAACATCAAATCAAGTGGGTTAAAGAAAGTTTTCTCTTTCTTCCTAAATAATTAAAAATAAATTTCACTACGCAGAAAGACTGCGCACTGGTCTCCCAATTTTGAATCGTCAACTAAAACAAAAGGTTATGCGATTCAACTTTTTCCAACCGAAAGCATCCCTGGCCCCGGCTACCCTAAACCACGAAGGCGCCTTGGCTTTTAAACTGGATGCCCGCACCGAGCTGTATGCCGCCGTAGTTACGGCCGCCCTCCAGGATAATTTCTACGAGAAAGCCGATGGCCGCCTAGACCGCATAAAAGAACTAGTAGCACAAAACGATCCGGCTTTTGTGGCGAAGCTAGCGGTATATACCCGCACGCAGATGCACCTGCGCAGTGTTGCCCTGGTACTGGTCGCTGAATTGGCCCGCCAGCATACCGGCGACAGCCTCGTGAGCCGCTCCATTAGCCGGGTAATTTGCCGCGCCGACGAAATAACCGAATTGCTGGCCTATTACCAGTTTAGCAACGCCCGCCAAGGCACCAAAAGACTAAACCGCCTGTCTAAACAAGTACAGAAAGGCATTGCCCTGGCTTTTAATAAATTCGATGAGTACCAGTTTGCCAAGTACAACCGGGCCGCCGAGGTTAAACTGCGCGATGCCCTGTTTTTAGTACACCCGAAAGCCAAAGATGAAGCCCAGCAAAACCTGTTCGATAAAATTGTGCAGAACACGCTGGCCACGCCTTACACCTGGGAAACCGAATTATCGGCACTGGGCCAGATAAAGTTTGCAACTTCCGAGCAACGCGGCTGGGCCTTCGCGCATAAATGGGAAGAACTGCTGGATAGCGGCAAGCTGGGTTACATGGCCCTGCTCCGTAACCTGCGCAACCTCCTGGAACTGGATATTTCGGAAAAACATATTGCCAACTTGTGCGCGTACCTGGCTAATGAAAAAGCGGTGCAGAACGCCAAACAATTACCGTTCCGGTACCTGGCGGCTTACCGGGAAGTTTCAAACCTGAAATCGGAATATACGGCCCAGGTACTAACGGCCCTGGAAGAAGCGGTAAAAGTAAGCATCCGGAACGTGCAAGGTTTTGGTGCCGAGATAAAAGTGGTAATTGCCTGCGACGTATCGGGTTCTATGCAAAAGCCAATTTCGGCAAAGAGCAAAATATTGCTCTACGACATTGGTTTAATGCTGGGTATGCTGCTGCAGCACCGGTGTAAAAATGTAGTTACGGGTATGTTCGGCGACCGCTGGAAAATAATAAACTTGCCGCAAACCGGCGTGCTGCGCAACGTACAGGAGTTTTACCAGCGCGAAGGCGAAGTAGGCTACTCCACTAACGGTTACCTGGTCATCCGGGATTTGCGCCAGCGTAAGGTTATTGCCGACAAGGTAATGCTCTTTACGGACGTGCAGCTCTGGAACAGCACCGGCGACGGCGGCCACCTGGCCAGCGAATGGAAGCAATACAAATCCATCGCGCCCAATGCTCGGCTCTACCTGTTCGATTTGGCGGGCTATGGCCACGCGCCCATCCAGCTTATCCGGCACGATGTGTTCCTGATTGCCGGTTGGTCGGATAAAGTATTTAGTGTACTGAAAGCCATTGAAAACGGCCAGGAAGCGTTGGCTGGTATTGAGGCAGTAGAAGTTTAAAAGAGGTAAAAAAACCAGCCAGTGTTGTAGGTGGGTGTTACTTCGAAAAAGCCTGAATCAGGTGAGCAGGTTCAAATCCCGCCCGCGCCAAAAAGCGGAACATTTGCTGCGATTCAACCGGGTGGTTTAAAAATAAGCAGTGCCGTAGGTAAGAGTTACTTCGTGTGTCGCCGGTTCGAGTCCGGCCGGCTCCACTAAACAGTGAGCAGTAAAGAAAAGAAATTGATTACTGTGAACTGAAAACTGCTAACTGAAAATGGGGCCGTAGCTCAGCTGGTAGAGCAACGCACCTGCGGGTGTTTAGTCTTTTATCGTTTGATGCCTGCTTTATTTAATATTATCCTGGGTTTGTTAGAAGCTTGATTTTATCTTGCTTTAAATAAATATTTAAGGTTTCTGGACAGGCTAAGAATGATCAGATAAATTGAATTGAAAATATTAAAAGTGGTGCCGTAGCCGGGGGGTACTTCGCCTGTCACGCTGTGGGTTGGGGGTTCGAGTCCCTCCATCCGCAAGGATGTAGCTCAATAGGTTAGAGCAACACATAGTCTGCTAGCGTTAGTTGCCCACTTTTAAATAATTAAATAGTATAAAACGGTGCCGTAGGTGGGAGTTACTTCGGATTTAGGTTCAGGCGTTGCCGGTTCGATTCCGGCTTTCTATTCTCAAAATAGGAATGGTGTAATGGTAACACGCTTTATAGTCTCCCACTGCCTGTTGCCCGTTTTTGATAACATAGCGTGCCGTAAAATGGAGTTACTTCGTCTTCCCAACTAACGTCTCCATTTGTTTGTTGCCGCTATTAAAAGCAGGTGCCGTACGCAAGCGTTACTTCGACTCTTAATCGGGAGGTCGCCGGTTCGAATCCGGCCCGCGCAAGCGGTAGCTCAGGGGTAGAGCTCCACACGTACGTTTGCTGTCTGTTGCCCTGCTTTTTTATTTCTTTTTGATTTAAAGTTTTAAGTACTTGCTGTATGCTATTAGAAATTACCACTACCCATAACCCGGCTACTGATTTAGGTTACCTGCTACACAAGCATCCCGACCGGCTGCAAACGGTTATCTTATCGTCTGGCCAGGCGCATGTATTTTACCCGGAAGCCACTGCTGAGAAATGTACGGCTTGCCTGATGCTGGATATTAACCCGGTAGAATTAGTGCGGAACCGGAAAGGGCCAACGCCTAATTTGCAGGAGCACTACGTAAACGACCGCCCGTACAGCAGCAATTCGTTTTTAACCACGGCTATCTCTAAAGCTTTTGGTTCAGCGCTGAACGGAAACTGTAATACCAAACCAGAATTAGCGGAGCAACCCCTGCCTTTTTCGGTAAACCTGGCTTCGGTAAAAGTAGATGGCGATATTTCTTTGGTAAATAAACTATTTGAGCCGCTGGGTTATACCGTAACCTATGCGCAATTGCCTTTAGACGAGAAATTTCCTTCCTGGGGCTTAAGTAAATATATCAATCTTTCGCTAACTCAAACCATTACTTTAAAAGCGTTACTGCAGCATATTTATATCATGCTTCCGGTATTGGACAACGACCGCCATTTCTGGATTTCGCAACAGGATGTTACTATACTTCTGGAAAAAGGCAAAGGCTGGCTCGAAAATCACCCTGAACGGGAATTTATAACCCGGCGCTATTTCAAAAATATCCGGAAGCTGGCCAATGAAGCCCTGCTGCGGTTGGCCGGTGAAGAAGCCATGGAAGTAGAGAATCCAGCTTCGCCATTTAAACAGAACTTACACGGACAACGGCTACAAAAAGCGTTTGAGTTAGTAAAAGCTTCTGGTGCCCAAATGGTGTTGGATATAGGATGTGGAGAGGGCAAACTACTTAAGTTACTTTTACAGGATGGTCAATTCCGGAAAATTACCGGCACTGATGTATCGTTTTCTTCTTTGCAAAAAGCCAAAGAAAACCTGCATCTGAATGATGCTACCCCTGCTCTGCAAGAGCGTTTAGCACTTTTTCAGGGTTCGGTTACTTACAAAGATGAGCGCTTAAGTGGTTATGATGCCATTGCTATGATAGAAGTAATGGAGCACCTGGATGAGGAACGGCTACCGGCCATGGAAAAAGTTGTTTTCAGTTATGCCAACCCAACTACCGTTGTATTATCCACGCCTAATGCGGAATACAATGTGGTATTTGAGCGCTTAGATGCCGAAGCTTTCCGGCACGACGATCATCGCTTCGAATGGACGCGCGCGCAATTTAAAGGCTGGTGTGACGGGGTTTGTGGCACGTATGGCTATACCGTAAAAATCTTACCCGTAGGCCCGGAAGAAGAAAAAGTGGGAGCACCTTCTCAAATGGCCGTATTTACAAAACAATAATTACGCTTATGGTGCGAGCAACTTCACTCGCAATTACAGCTATTTTACAAGTATTATGAAAGAAATAAAATTACCAGAGATATCCCTGGTTTTATTAATAGGTCCCAGCAGTTCCGGAAAAAGTACATTTGCCAAAAAGTATTTCTTAACCACCGAAGTTATTTCCTCGGATTTTTGCCGTGCGCTGATATCAGATGATGAAAATAACTTGGACGTAACTCCCGATGCATTTGAATTGCTCCACTTTATGGCGGCTAAACGCTTGAAGCAAGGAAAGCTAACCGTTATTGATGCTTTGAATATCCGGAAAGAAGACCGGGCCAAACTGGTAAAATTAGCTAAAGATAATTATGCGCTGGCGGCAGCCATTGTACTGGAAACGCCTATTAGAACCTTAATGGAGCGCCACGGCAGCCGTACTGACCGGAATTTTGGCCGCAACGTGCTGGAGAAGCAATACGACAATTTTAAACGGTCTTTAAAATACCTGAAGAACGAGGGCTTTGGCTATACCTATTTCGTAGATGCCGAGCAGGAACAAACTATTGTACGCCAACCTTTATGGAATAACCGCAAACAGGAACATGGCCCTTTTGATATTATTGGTGATGTACATGGTTGCTTTACCGAATTACAAGAGTTGCTTTCCACTTTAGGTTATGAAGTTATCAAATCCAAGGAGGGTAACTTTCAGGTGAAACACTCCCAAAACCGGAAAGTTATTTTCTTAGGTGACTTAGTAGACCGCGGTCCGCAAACGCCGGAAGTACTACGCTTGGTTATAGATATGGTAGCCCAGGGTACTGCCTTGTGCGTGAAAGGTAACCACGACGATAAACTAATGAAGTACCTTTTAGGCAAAGATGTGCTTTTGCAGCATGGTCTGGAAAAAACCGCCGAGCAACTGGCATTAATAACTCGGGATTTTAAGGAAGAGATAAAAGCCTTTATTGATAACCTGATTGCACATTATGTTTTGGACGATGGGAAATTGATAGTAGCCCATGCCGGTTTACCAGCCGAAATGCATGGCCGCGCCTCTGCCGCCGTAAGGGCTTTCTGTTTATATGGTGAAACCACCGGCGAAATAGATGAGTTTGGGTTACCGGTACGGTATAACTGGGCTAAAAATTACCAGGGCAAAGCAATGGTCGTTTACGGGCATACGCCGGTACCATCTGCGGAATGGTTAAATAACACCATAAATATCGACAATGGTTGTGTTTTTGGTGGTAAACTAACGGCCCTGCGTTATCCAGAAAAGGAGTTAGTAAGTATACCTGCCAAAGAAGTTTACAGCGAACCTATCCGGCCCTTATTAAGTGGGAATGGGGAATCTATCTCGGTGCAACAGGAGTTCGACGATTTACTCGATATCAGCATCATTAAGGATAAATATTTAGTAGAAACCAGCCTAGATAGTAAGGTGATTATCCGAGAAGAAAATGCGGTGGCTGCGCTGGAAGTGATGAGCCGATTTGCGGTAGATCCCAAGTGGTTGATTTACCTGCCTCCAACTATGTCGCCCCCAGAAACCAGCGGATTACCCGATTACCTGGAGCATCCCCAGGAAGTGTTTAATTACTTCCGGAAGAACGGCGTGAATGAGGTAATTTGTGAAGAAAAACACATGGGCTCGCGGGCCATTGCTATTATCTGCAAAACGCCGGAAGTAGCTATTACCCGCTTTGGCATGCGCAAAGCTGCCCCGGGCATTATTTATACCCGTACTGGTCGCCGGTTCTTTAACCAGGAACAAACCGAGTTGGCCTTTCTGGAGGTATTGAATCAGGCTTTAATGGCTTCTGGTTTCTGGGAAAAATTTAACACGGATTGGGTTTGTCTGGATGGTGAATTACTGCCCTGGTCTTCTAAGGCAAAAGATTTAATCATCAACCAGTATGCAGCAGTAGGTGCGTCTGCCGCCAATGGTTTAGCTAAATCTGATGAAGCCCTGGCAAAAGCCTTAAATCGTGGCATTCCGGTACAAAACCTGCACACTTTAATTACGGATCGACAAAAAACTATTGGTAAATATATTACCTCGTATCGCAATTACTGTCAGGAAACGGATGGAATTGAAGGACTTGTTTTTGCTCCCTTTCACATTCTGGCTACCGAAGGAAAGGTGCATACAAATCAATCGCATCCGTGGCATCTAAAACATATCGGGGAGTTTTGCCAGCAGAACCCAAAATACCTGATGGTAACGCAAAACTTTACCGTTGATTTACAGAATGAAGAAAGTGTAAATAAAGCCATCGCCTGGTGGACAGACTTAACCGGCAAAGGCGGCGAAGGTATAGTCGTAAAACCGCTGGATTATATTACCCACCATAAAGGCCAGATCATACAGCCCGCCATGAAATGCCGCGGCAGTGAATATTTGCGCATTATCTATGGTCCCGAATATAACCTCGGTGAAAACTTGACAAACCTGAAACAGCGCAGTGTAAAAACCAAACGGCAACTGGCGATTCAGGAATTTACCCTGGGTGTGGAAGCGCTGAATCGGTTTGTGGCGCATGCTCCCTTGCGAAAAATTCATGAGTGTGTTTTTGGAGTTTTAGCGCTAGAAAGTGAAGCGGTAGATCCTCGATTGTAATTTATTGCTAAGGCAGGAAGTATCTTCTTACCTGCCTTAACTTACTTACTAAATGGATATATTTAAATGGCGCAAATGTTTAGTACATATTACCTAGCCTTCCTCTCTTAGCTGATGTTGTAAAATATTACAGTTGGATACTATAAGGAAGGTGCCTTATTCAACAAATTGTCAATAGCACGGCGACACACAAAAAATTGGTTGGTGCATTTTTTATACTGTTAACATAGCGATTTTAAGTTTGGTGTTTGTGGGTGAGAATCGATGTATTGCCAAATCTTATAAAAATCGATAAACTGGTATTCTTTTCCCTTCTGTAAACAAATCTTACTTGAAGTTCACATCACATCGGCTATATCCTTGCCCTTTCATCTCCCAATAAGGTAGAGTTCTATTCTAGAAGTGAGATTTTAAATTTCAATAAAACGACCGTTTTACTGAAGGGAAAAGAAATTCAACTTAAGCCATATAGATTTGCTCCTTTTACCTTCACTATTCCCTTTCACTAAATCAAATTTCGATTTACCTATTTTAGAAGGTTTAAATAAAACCTAAAAAGAGGGAGACTCGATGCCAAAAGGTCTTTTCTTTTTCTACCGCTAAATTACATTTTCCGCTAATTGGTCTTTTTCTGCCTGACTGGGTTTGGTGTAACGAAAGACCTCCTTCATAGAAGTATTACCACTCATATCCTGGGCCACATGTACCCCGTGCTTATCAGCTATCCGCTTCAGGAAAGTATGGCGCAGAATGTGAGGCGTGAGCTTGATAGCATTACCTTGGGCATTCGCCTGGTTACAGATGCGTTCAGCAATCCGATAAATATCTTTCGGCTGTAAAGCATTGCCATAGCGACTAACAAAGAGCGGCGCCGCCGGCTCCAACGCTGCTCCCCTACTCTTGAGGTAAGTTTCCAGCCGCTCCCGGGCTTCCTGCGGCAGCGGCACTTTGCGGGTGATTTTATTGCCTTTGCGTTTTACCTCGTGCAAGCCGCGACTGTGGGATTGTCCTACCTGTAAGCCGGCCAGTTCACTTTCCCGCAAACCGGTGTAGAGCAAACAGTAGAAAACCGCCACTTCCAGAGAAGGATTCTGATTGGCCCGGCCGCAGATAGCCAGGCGCTGATCACAGGCTACTTTCAAACAGGTAATCTCCCGAGGTGTTAATCCGTTCCACACCGGTAGTTCGGTAACAATATCCCGCAAGCCTTCCATGGGGTTGCCCGTGGCTAAAGGATGCTGCCCGTGGAGCCATTTGGCAAAGTGCTGCAACGTGGCCAGGATACGATTGATGGAAGTAGCGGATAAGGGCTTACTGGCCCGCTGCCACTCACCATTCTTTTTCTTTAACTCCTTACTACTTTCCAGCCCAAGTTCTGCTCCCCGGGCAGCCGTCTGTAAATGTTTCTGGAAGCCCGGGTTAAGGATGAAGTCCAATACCGCACCTGATCATGGCCCAGCTGCTGAGAGTAAAACCACAGGAACTTTTGCAGGTCCTGGCGCTTGGCGCGTTCGGTGTGGCGGGAGCCGCCAGCTACCTGCAGCTGGCAGTAAAGTTCCATCCAGTTGGCCAGCGACTCTCCTACTTTTAGCTCTTCTAAAGGTACTAAAATCTTATTACCCACAAACTTGTAGGCGAAGCAATTGATCGATAACTTTTATTTATCAAATAATTAAAAATTAAGAAGAGCTAATCAATGTATTTTAAAACTTTTTACAAAACTTGCCGCACCTATCAGGGCAGCATTTTCCCCAAGCTCCGAAACAATTAAATCGACTTTTAATAACGCTTGCTCTAAGTTCTTTTTTAATCTTGGCAAGAATAGTTCATAGGCTTGGGAAATATTCCCACCGAAAATTATAGCATTATAATCGTCCTTGTTTGATAAACCAGTTAAAAAATTTGATAAATTCTCACTAAATTCGTCAAAAATGGTATTTTGAGCATGAACATTAGATATATCTTCTACTATCTCCTTTACATTAGGAACTTTTCTGCCCGACAATTGAAAATATCTTTCAATGAACCATCTTGAAGAAAAGTAATCCTCACAGATACTATCCAAAAATGGAAAATTCCAGTATTCTGCATTAATAACTAAATTATTTTCAAATATAACAGATCTAAATCCTGTACCTAGGGTAATCCTAAAACCTTATTATATCCTTTCCCCGCTCCGGCAAAAACCTCACCCTATAAGAAAAAGGCTACGTCATTAACAAACAGAATATCTTTTACCAAAGGATAAAGCTTTTACATTAATAATTCCTTTATATTAAAGTTATAAAGACTATCATATTTGTTAAGTCCTAACATCCAGGAAACACCATTTTGATAATCAAATGGCCCTAGAATGGCAATGCCCAGTATTTTAGAATTAGGCACGGCTTTCAGGCTTTTTTAGCACCTCCGTCCAGTAGGGTATTATATCTTCGGCTGCCCCCTTTTGAATTTATCTTTTCCCGTTTAAAAGAAATAATTTAAAATTTCTCTTTGATCTAAATCCACGAGAGCAGAAGTAATATGAGACCTACCAATATCAACTCCTAGAATAATTGAACTTTACATCAGTTTTGTTTTTTACGCTGTTGTTTAACAATACTTAATCTGGCATATAATTCTGCTATGCATGCTTCATCCAGTAACCTTTTAGGTTTTTCTAGTTCTTGTGGCTTTGGGGACCAACTAAGCGTAATAAAGCCATTTTTATCGCGGGCGTTTTGCCAGGCATAGTTAAGATCATGTTCAATAGCAGCGATATACTGATAATTACCATCTACCTTATATAAAGCCTCATAACCTCTAAAAAGCACGGTAACAAACCAGGGCAAGTCAATATGAAGCTTTAAGGCTGGATTTTTATTCGCCGCTGAAAAATGGTTAAAAGCGCCATTAGCAATAATTTTCGCTTCTTCTAAGTACTTCGCTTTTTTCGTAAACTCATAAAGTAGCAGGGATGCTTCTAACATGGAACCGGTATTATAAGTCCAAGTTGTTTTATTTACCGTTCCATCCATTTTCTTATCGTTCCAATAAACTCCGGCGGAATCCCGCAGATTATCGTGCATCCAATTATAGAATTTTTCGCCCCACTGTAAATAAAATTTATCTTTCGTACCCTTGTAAATTTTTAAGGCGGCCAGGGCTGCCATACCGTTCGTACAGGCTGGCTTCATGTCTTTATGCCCTTCCAGCCAATAAACGCCCCCTCCCAATTGATTATCCCAGCCGCTTAATATAAATTTGAAAACACTTTTGGCCCGGTTCAGGTAAACCGGATTTTTTGTATTTAAATAAGCTTCGGCATAATCAATGGCTACCAATCCATTATCATCATAATACCTGTCAGCCTTTTCAAATTGGACGGGATAGGCTTGATAACCAATTGGTAATCGGGTGGTATCGCGGTATTTTTCCAGGCCGTAAACCAGACTGTCCAGATAAGGCACATACCTTTTTTTAACCGCTGGTATTTTTAATAAAACATTGGTGGCGGATACTATGCCGGAAAAAGGCCAAAGAAAACTTACTTCTTTTTCGGCCACCCCGCTTCCTTGTAAATACGTCAAGGTATCTTTTTGATTGGATGGATAATTTTCCGAAAACAACCCGTAGGTGGGAACCCGGTAATGCTCCCAGACTTTAACATATATTTCTTCGGCTCTTTTTAGATCTTCAGCTGAAGTTGGCGTAGTTTGCCCCAGAGCAGATTGGGTTACCGCAGAAAAAATTACCAACCATATATATCTTGTTAATCTCATTTTAAAAATTTAGGTTTATGAAAGGCGATTTTTCTTATTGCTGGGACGGCGGTAGCACCTGGGTGCCCCATTCTAAGTTTGGCTGATTTCCCATCACAAATTCCAGTTCTCCTCCCTGCATTAATTCATCGCGGTATAACCAGCAATTAAGTAATGGCTTGCCCCTGAATTTTGCCGACTGGATATATATATTTTGCGCCGAATTGTTTTTTGCCGTAATAATTAACTGCTTGCCGTTACCTAATTTAATGGTGGCCTGACTGAATACCGGACTACTAATTTCTACTATTGGTTTAAGGTCGGTAAATCCTTTTACATCAAACAAACCTAAAGCCGACATGACGTACCAGGAGCCTAATTGTCCCTGGTCCTCGTCTTGGCCATAGCCATAGCCGTGGATGCTTTCCGTGCCGTAAAACTCATCACAAATAGCCCGGGTAAACTTTTGGGTTAAATAAGGTTTACCCGAAAAATTAAATAACCAACTAATGTGCAGATTAGGCTGATTGCCGTGGTTATAAAGTGATTTTATGCCGGCAAAAGCATCAATTGTTTTCCCGCCGCCAAAGCCATCTTTCTGGGAGGTAGTAAAAATATTTTCTAAGCGCGTATTAAACTCATTTTTCCCGATGGCGTTTATTAGGGCTGCCGGGTTTTGCGGCGCAAAAAAGGTATACTGCATCGCGTTTCCTTCCTGAAAACCTCTCCAGGCCTGGTACGGATCAAAGGGAGTTATAAAATTGCCCCGGGTGTCTTTAGGATGGATAAGTTTAGACTGCGGGTTAAACAGGTGCTTCCAGCCATCGGCATACTTGATTAACTTTTGGTAGTCTGCTGTTTTGCCCATTGCTTTTGCCATTTGGGCCGCTGCGAATGCACTATAGGAGTATTCCAGCGTATGGGAGGCAGAAAACGTGGACCCGGTGGAATCAGTGATAAATACATTGTCGGTTCCCCCTATAAAAGGGCTGTAGCCGCGTTCCACAAAAGCTTTTACATCCATTTTGCCGGATCCTACTTTCCTATTTTTCCAACTCATTTCATTTTCATAAACTGCTTTATAGGCTAATTCGGTATCATAATCCCGGATACCGGCATTGTAAGCGCCCGCAATAGCCAGTCCTACCATATTGGTGCCTACCCCCGAAACAAAATTACTATTGGCGATACCATCCCCGAACCAACCGCGCTCATTATATACTTGTAATTGCGTATGTACAAAATCGTTATAATGCTGCGGATAAGACAAAGCCCACAATTGCGTAATATTCCAATAGCCTCCCCAAATGGCATCCGTATTCAGGAAGTTATAGCTAAAGTTTCCTTTTGCGTCGCGGGGTAATTGCCCAATAGCACCATCGTGCCGGGGGAAGGCGCCATTTACGTCGCTGGCCACGCCGCGGCCCAATAAGGCGTGATATAAGCCGGTATAAAATTTAATTTTACTATTTTCATCGGGCCCTTCTACATAAAGCTTACTTAACTCTTGCTGCCAGGTGCTTTGAGCTTGTTGCTTAGCTTTATCAAACGACAGCTTTCCGGCTTCTTCGGCCAAATTTAATTTTGCATTTTGCGTGGAAGTATAAGAAAGGCCTACTTTTATTTCGATGGATTCTTGGTCTTGGGTGTTATATTCCAGGAAAAGCCCGGCCCCTTTGCCTGAGGCTACGGCCGACGAAGGCTGCACGCCTTTGGCCGTAAACGAACCAACCCGTAAAGGCTTTTTACTTATTTCCCCGTAAAAATACATGGAAACTTTGCCTTCGGGGTCATATTGCTTTACATACTTCGGGTATGTATGGACAAAGCCTTCGAAGTGCGTGTCATCCAGCATTTTAACCGAAGCATCGGTAACCTCTCCGCTTTCACCTTGTACGTTACCGACATCAAATATAATTCTTGATTGTTGGTTTTGCGGGAAAGTATACCGGTGAAAACCGACATGTTTGGTAGCGGTTAGTTCGGCGGTAATATTGTAATCATCCAGTAAAACTTTATAATAGCCCGGTTGCGCCATTTCGTTCTTTCTATCAAAGTTAGACCGATAACCGCTACCGCTCTTTTCCAACTCGCCGGGTTTTACTTTTAACCCACCGGCAGTAGGCATAAAACTTACGCCACCCACCTGCCATTCGTGGAAATGCACAAAACCTTCAATTGAATTATGTCGCGTGTCATAGCCTACTGCTTCCCACCCTTGGGCATTACCGTAATGCCCGTTGGTTGAAGGTGCCAGTTTGGCCATGCCGTAAGGGACCGCGGCAGGGGTATAAAAAAACCAGCGACTATGGGCCGTACCTATATTGGGATTAACGTAACTAAGTACATCTTTTTGGTTCTTGGTTACCGCGCAAGAAACTAAACTAAGGAATAAAATAAATAAAAATGATTGTAGAATGTATTTAGATATTTTCATGTGAACTAATAAGTAAAGTTTACTTGTATTTAGAGAGAAGAGCCTGCACGCGTTGCATCCAGGCCTGGTCAACGCCTTCTATTTCCGGAGCACGTTCGGTGCCATCCATCCGGGCAAAAAAGTGATAGGCTTTGGTTGATTGATCTCTGGTCGAAATATTTAAGCCATCTATATTGCCTTTAGCAAAGTTAAGCCAGGAAGTATTTTTATCGGTTTCGTATAAACGAATCATGGCCTGCGAGCCCCAGGCGCACCAAGCCGGATTAACCCGATTTTCAGCAGTGTTAAAAATATAAGCCTTACTTAAAGGGTTCCACAGAACGGCGTTCATGGCATTTCCCAAGGCTTGGGCTTTTTTCAGATAACTATTATCGGCCATTACCTTACTGTAAAGCAAGTAAGCCTCCACCATTATGGCATTATCATAGGTAAAAAGCTCGGTATGTTTAATGCCGGCACCTTGCCCGTCAATCTTCCAAAGAAAAAGCTTTCGGTTGGGGTCAAACATTTGTTTGGTTAACCAGGTGTCTACCGACACGGCCCAATCCCGGTAAATTGTTTGCCCCGTTATATCGTATAACCGGAGAAAAAGCTGTAAGGCCAACCCGTTCGACTGAGTAGGTTTTTCGGGCTTGGAAGTATTCCACCAAAAGCCTCCTCCGTAGGTATTATCCCACATACCGCTTTTAATCAACCAATCGGCACAAGCTTTGGCTTTATTTAAATAAGCTTCTTTATCGGCGCCGGTCGTAACATCATACGCTTCCAGAAAAACCATTCCGGTCAAAGCATTATCGTCCACAAATTTATCGCCGGCGGCTCCGGTACCATCTAAATTAGCCGCGGCAAAATAACCGCCTTGCGGAACAGACTTGTCCCACATATTTTCCATCCAATTAAATGTTTTATTCATGGAAGTCAGATAAGAGGCATCATCCGCGCCAATCATGGCGGCATCGGCATAGATCTGACTTACAATGTACCACTCATAAGCATTGTTCGCGTGATTAGTGGTATTAGCCCGGTAACTGCCGTACGGCGTTAATAAGTTGCCTACAATAAAGCCGTGGGTTTCTTTTGCCAATTCAATATAAGATATTGGTGCCGTAGGGGTAGGCGTAACGGGTGTTATCGGGGTAACTGGCGCCGGGTCTGTTTTGTCTTTTCCGCAGGAAGTTATATTAATAATTATAACGATTGCCCATCCATATAGAAGTAATCTTTTCATTGTGGTGCTGTTAAATGCCCCAGCAGCCAAGCTGCCGGGGCATTGTGACTAGGTAAATTAATTAGGACTATCTTTTATAATACAATTACCTGGTGGGTATAAGCATCGGTGCTACTAAAATCCAGTATTACCTTCACATTTTTCATATCTGCGGCCGGGGTAAACTTATAAGTATTATTCCATTGATCATTGGTAACCGGAACTAAATCAAAGTAAGGTGCGGGTTGCCCCACCGGACTTACATTGTCAGTATTCTGACTGCCCATATACTCTAACCCAGCCGGCGTATGCACAATAAATTTATAACGCTCATCGCGGCCCCAGGAAAACTGATAAAACTCAACCGGGACATTGGCAGCTTCCCATTTGCTATTACCCGCGTAAGTAAGTTGGGCAATCTCGGTATTATAAGCGGACATGAATAATCCGATGCTTTCAATTTCAGTTACTTGCGCAGTAGCAACATTAAAATCGTACCGGAGGCGGTAAGTTTTAGTTTGATCGGTAACCGTGATTGTGGAAGGCCCTTCTTTAATGGTACTTCCTTCCACAAAAAACTTTTTACCCTCCGCAGCAGGTTTATCCGTTAATTGGTACGTTCCTGGCTTTAAAGAAGTATAAACTTCAAAGATACCGGCTTCCAGTCTTTTTAACGGAATAGCTTTGGTCACATCATCGCCGCCTTCAGTGGCGGAACCGGTTAAGTATACGGTGGCCGGGACCTCCGCAAACCCGGTCGGTCTTGTTAATTGAATCAGGCGGCTTACGGTACCAACTTTCTGATTAGTTGCTTTGGAAGCAATGATCGTCCACTTGAGCTTACCGGTACTGGACGACTCGATTCCGCCCATAGCCGCAATTCTAGTTAGCTCTTTATGGGTTAAGGTAAGTTGTGGTTCCACTCCCCCACCATCCGAAACAGATTTAAAAATTGGCTGACTAAAGTCGCCGCTTTCTTTATCAAAAACAACTTCATACAACACCAAATTGCCATCTTCGGCCGCCGCTTTTTCCCAATTAAAAGTTACACTGGCATCTGTAGTAGGGGCTAAGGTAATGGTGCTGTTTTCGGCGGGTAAATTTAAAACTGTTACCGCCGAAAGGTTTTCGTTTAACTCTATAACTTCCTCTTTACAAGCAGCCAGGAATAGTAGGGTAACCAGGAATATTACCCCGTATAAATTTTTTATATTTTTCATGTCAGTATTTTAAATTAAATTTTAATAACCCGTATTCTGACTTAAATTTTTATTCAGAAGCAGCTCGGAAGTAGGAATGGGCCATAAATAATGTCTGGCCGGGTCAAATTCCCGTCTTTGTGCCCGGATGTAACCTCTATCGATATTAGGATCGCCAAATTTGGCTCCGTGCGCAAAGCCATTTAAAACAACTTCCGCCAGTTTCCATCTTCTAATATCATCTGCCCGTAAACCTTCCATCGCAAACTCACTTCTTCTTTCGCTTCTGATTATATTGGTCAGGTCGGTATTGCCCGGATAATTAAGTGCGGCCGGATCGGTAAAACCAGCCCTTCGGCGCAACGCTCCAATTGTTTCATCCCAAACACTGGCATCCATTTGGCCCAAACTATTTTTTGCTTCGGCATACATTAAAAGTACTTCGGCATAGCGTATTAAGTGCAGGTTTAAGCCTGATCTGAAACCAGATAAGGCGGTGGGATCGAAATATTTACGCCAGTAGTAGCCGGTGGGCGAGCTTTGACCATTCGGATTGTACTCATTTAAGGCAGTCTGGTCCGGATCAGAACCCGGTTTTATATAAATTATTTGGGTGGAACCATCCGGGTTTATCCACCTATAGCGATCGTAAACCACAGTTGCGGTTAATCTGGGATCGCGGTTTATATAAGGATCATTTTCATTATAGCCGGATTCTGCTTCGGTTATAGCTTTCCCGTTCAGCATAATGTAATTATCGACCAACTCTTGGGTAGGGGCTAAGCTATTGGTGCGGGCTCCCGCCGACCGGGGCGCAAAATCGAAATATTCGGTCCACGTTCTTTCGCCCGGCACGTACTGCAGGGAAAGGATCGTTTCGGGGTTTGTTTTATTTACACTAATCTCATTAAACAAAGCGCTGTAACTATCATATAATGAATAGGTACCATAAGTTGATTGTTCGTTCATCAGCTTCTCGCAAATAGCAACTACCTCGGCCATGCGATTTCCTTCGTATAATAAAACCCGCGCCTGCAAAGCCAGCGCCGCTGCTTTGGTAATTCTTCCTTTTTCGGTATTTTGCTGCGTTGGCAGAATACTGGCAATAGCCGCTAATTCATCCACAATAAACTTAGATACCGTAGCTTTAGGCGACCTGGTGATGGTTTGGGCTTCTTCCGGCGATATATCGCGATCTATCAGGGGAATGTCACCAAACCACTTCATTAAATTAAAGTGATGAAAAGCCCGGATAAAACGTACTTCCCCTTTCATTCTTTCAATTACTTCCGGCGAAAGGGTTTTATTTTCATCAACATAAGTTAAAAAAAGATTACACGATTTGATACCCGAGTAATAAAAAGACCAGTCGTTTCTAAACTTGGGCAAAGCCGCATTAAAACTACCGCTGGCAATGGCCTCGGGATTACCAACCGCTGCCCCCCGGGCGGTATAAGCATTGTCGGATACCGCCTCGTTATAAAAGTATAAGGTACTGTTATACATGCCACTGTAATTATTATTCAGCGCATTATTTACATTCTCATCAACGGTCCAGAAGTTAAGGTCTGTAAACCTATCGGTGGGGGCCAGATCCAGTTCTTTACAGCTACTGGCCGCCAGAACGATGAGAATAATTATATATAAATGTTTAAAGTAGTTCATATCAAAAAAATTGAAGCTGGTTAAAAAGTTATATCTAATCCGCCGCCATAAAAAATAGGCAATGGATAATTACGAGCACTGTTAGAAGCGGCATTTAAAGCGGTATTATTGCCAAACTCTGAGGTTTCCGGATCTATAAATTTTAAACGGGTTAGCGTAAGTAAGTTTTGACCAATTAGGGATACCCTGAGTTTTTGCATGCCGGCTCTCTGGCTTAATGCTTGGGGAATGGTGTAGCCCAGATTGATATTTTTTAAGCGGGCGTAAGCAGCATCATATTTATAAAGGTCAGAACCGTTCCGCCAGTTATTGGTATTGGAGGCTGACCCGATTGCCGCTAAGCGGGGATACCGGGCATCGCGGTTAGTTGGTGTCCAGTAATCAGTTTGATGTTCGTACATGGTGGCCCCATAATTATAATGGAACGGTTCCACTTCTTCGCCTCTTAAAAAAACATCGCGTTTGCCCACCCCCTGAATAAACAAATTCAAGTCAAAGCCCTGGAAAGCTACGGTGTAGTTAAAGCCAAAAGTTAAGCGGGGAAAAGGGTTACCTAAAACTACCTTATCCTTTTCATCAATAATGTCGTCTTTGTTTTGGTCTACAAATTTTACATCTCCCGGCCCCACGGCTACGCCCACCGGTTTGGGATAAGAACTGATTTCATCTTCGTTTTGAAAGAAGCCATTAGTTTTATAACCATAATACTGCGTAATAGGCTCTCCTACGCGTCTTATATAGGAGAATACATCGGCCGCAAGCTCGGTTTCCGTTGCGCCGCCGGTTAGCTGAAGCAAGGTGTTTTTATTATCGCCAATATTAAAACCGAAACTTTGCTGTAGCCTTTCTGAATTCGGCGTGTAGGATAGCGTGGCCTCCCAACCTTGATTTTTTACTTTAGCTACATTATAATCGGGGAAACCGGCTCCAAATAGTAAGGGTACATCTTGTCTTTGGGTGAGAATATCACGGGTTACTTTATTGAAAAAATCGAATGATAAGGCTAGTTTATTATCTATAAAACCCGCGTCTAAACCAACGTTAAAGGTGGCTGATTTTTCCCAGGTTAAATTAGGATTTCCTAAATTGTACCCGGCTCCGCCTACCACATTATCGTTAAAACCATAGGCGTTGGAATAATTAAAATAAGTGGTCTGGTACTGGTAAGCACTAACACTTTGATTACCCAGAATACCATAAGACGATCTTAATTTTAAATTACCTATTACATTTGCCACCGGCTGCATAAAATCTTCTTGCGATACTAGCCAAGAAGCACCTATAGATGGGAAAAATCCGTTTCTTTTACCTTCGGCGAACCGGGAGGCCGCATCTAGCCGGAAATTACCTTCCAGGAAATAACGGTCTTTAAAGGCATAAGAAACCCGGCCAAAAAGGGAATTAATGCTGGACTCGTTGGTGTATTGGCTGCGGGCAATACTGTTATAAGAATTAACGGCATCGAACAGGGTACCGGTAGTAGGCGTACCCAATAGCACATCCGTTAACGTTTGCTGTAATTGAAAACCTCTCGACTCATACGATTCATTACTGGCCCCTAGTAAAACCCTGATATCATTATCATTAAATCTTTTATTGTATTCGGCATATAACTGGGTGTTGATGAGCATATTTTTGAAACTATTATCAAAAACCGTCCGATCATCGCCATACACGCCACTGGGGAAATTCTTTACCTGTAGCCTCCTGAAATCAGCCGTGTTGGCGTTAATGGTTCCGCCCAGAATACCGGTTAATTTAAGGTCGTTGGTTATGTTAAAACTTCCGTTGAAGCTACCGAATACCTGGTCGTTATTGCTTTTATAGTAGCCGCCCTTTTCGAGCACGCTCTTTACATTATACTGCGAAGCTACCGGGTTCGTGAGGAAATTGCCGGCCGAATCCTGAAAGCTATAATTAAGCGGCACCCGGTCGGCATCGGCCAATATTACCCAATCGGCATTGCTGTGTGATTTATTCTGCGATTTTACGTAGTTCAGAATGGTATTTACTTTTAGTTTTCCAATCAGGGACGTTTGATTTAACCGGAAATTATACTTCTTGTAGCCATAATCCGGACCCACAAAATTACTAGACTGATTCTGATAGCCGGCGGAGATAGAATAAGAACTAGCAGTGCCACCACCACTAATAGCAATGGTATGATTTGATTGGGGGGCATCTTGCAGTAATGATTGCCTTTCCCAATCGCCGTTGCCTTGTAATTTTAACTGTTGTATCTGATCGGGCGTATAAATGGGCGCCATGCCAGAATTAACCAAAGATTCATTCTTGTAGTAGGCATTATCCCACCCATCAACCTTTTTTAAAGCTACATACGGGTGCTGGCTGCCATAATTTCCATTATAAGAAACCGTAGGCTTCTGATTAAACTTTCCGCTTTTGGTAGTAATTAAAAGAACCCCATTAGCCGACCGGGAACCATAAATGGCGGCTGAACCGGCATCTTTCAAAACCGATACACTAGCCACATCGTTTGGATTTAACAGGTTAATGTCTCCCCCAACAATGCCATCAATCACTATTAAGGGCGTATTGTCGCCCAGCGTACCTAAACCCCGGATATTTATATTCACGCCACTGCCGGGGGCAAAGTTGTTTTGCTGAATAATTAAGTTGGGTGCCTCTCCTTGCAAGGATTGTAATAAATTGGCAGAAGGCTTGGTTTCGATGTTTTTGGCGGTTACCTGGCTGACAGCACCCGTAAGTGATGATCTGGTTTGGGTGCCATAACCTACCACTACTACTTCGTTTAGCGCTTTTCCAACATCTGGTTTTAAGCTAATATTAATTACTTTTTGGTCGGCTACTGCAACCTCCTGGGTGGCGTAACCAATAAACGAAATGGATAATCTGCTTCCGGTATTCTCTTCCGGCACAGAAATTCTAAAATAACCTTTCTCATCGGTAACAGTCCCGGTTTTAGTTCCAATGATGCTGATGGTAGCACCAGGTAAAGGGTCTCCTTGTTCATCGGTAACGGTGCCCGTAACAACAGCGTCCTGCTGGATGGTGATGGAAAAGGATTTTACGTAAACATTTGCCTGCGAAATTTGGGGCGCAGCACTGGCGGTAATTACGGCAAGCAAAAACATAACTTTCTGCTCCCTCCTTTGCAGCCATTTACTAAATTTTAATTTTTGTGGTAGGTTATTAGTCATAAGGTTGGCATTATTGGTGAAAAAATAATTAATGGTTAGATTGAGAACTTTCCTTCCAGTAGGTTTCAATATCTTCTAGCGACTGACCTTTAGTTTCGGGAATTAATTTCCAGGTAATCCATAGTGCAGGAGAGCAGCATAAGGCAAAAAGCCAGAATGTCCAGGAAGGGCCGGCACTTTCTAGAATAACGGGGGTTAATTGGCCAACTAAAAAGTTACCTACCCACAAAGAAAGGGTAGCTAAGGCCATTGCTTTGCCGCGGATGGCATTCGGGAAAATCTCGCCGATTACCACCCAGCACACCGGCCCAAAAGAAAAGGCAAAACAGGCAATAAAAACCAGGATAAAAATTAAAATCCAAGGCCCGGAAACTACATTTAAAGCAAAGAGAACGCCGATAATAATTAAAGCAATTACAGCTCCTGATATTCCGACAAATAACAGTGGCCGACGGCCCCATTTATCAATGGTAAAAATGGCCACGAAGGTAAAAATAACGTTTACCAGACCAATAGTAACTTGCCCGCCAAGGGCACTGTTCAAGGTAAATCCGGCTTGTTCCAGAATGCGGGGACCATAATAAATAACCGCATTAATGCCGCAAACCTGGGACAGGAAAGGTAAAAGAAGCCCAATCCACAAGGCCCGGCGAAAAACTGGCCGGAATAGTTCCCCTAAAGATTCTTCCTTATTATTTACCTGAGAAGTATAAAAAGCATCAATTTCCTGCCTTGCCGAAGATTCTCCATCAATACGGGTTAAAATATCGGTAGCTTTCTGTTTTTTTCCTTTTAGAAGCAACCAGCGCGGAGATTCCGGAACTAAGAATAAACTTACTAAGAATATGGCCGCCGGCACCGCTTCTATACCAAGCATAGCTCGCCATACTTCCGTTGAAAATATTTGATTTAAGGTAATGTTCTCAAACGATGTAGAAGTCTGCGCAGCCAAGTAAGCATTTGTAAAGTAAGCCACTACAATGCCAATGGTTAAGGCCAGTTGATAAAGGGTTACCATCATTCCTCTTAACCGGGAAGGGGCAAACTCCGAAATGTATAAGGGAGATACCATAGAAGCTACTCCAATACCTAAACCGCCAATTATGCGATAAATAATTAAAGCATTAAAAGAAGTGGCCAGCATACAACCTACCGCGGAACTTAAAAACAAAATAGCTGATAAAAGAAGCACTATTTTTCGTCCGTACTTATCGCTTAACTTACCGGAAAAGCCAACCCCAACAATACACCCTAAAAGAGCGCAGCTAACAAACCAACCTTCGCTGACTGCCGGTAAATTAAAATCATTTTTAACCAGAGTGATTGTTCCGGAAATAACCGCCGTATCAAAGCCAAATAAAAAGCCTCCCAGGGCAGCTACCAGACAAGTCAGGTACAAGTAGGTATTATTTTTTTTCGCGGTATTTTCTAATGCTTGGGTGGTTGTCTTCATTTTAAAAAGGCTTTAATTACCTTGGCCTGCTCTTTACCTAAATTCACCAATACATAAGATTTGGCGGCTGCCGGAATCACGAAGGTTTCGGCATAGGCAAATATCTGTTGCGTGCCGTCGGCGGTTTTTACCAAAACAGACGTTCCTTCTACCAGCATTAAAATATGACAGCAATTATTAGTCTCTATTGAGATTTCCTGAGTAAATTCAAGCCGGTGAACATCATAGAAATGCTCATCGTGGGTGGGTAAATGAATCAGCTGCCAGTCGGTTCCGGTGGCTAAAACGGTAGGTTTTGAAATAAGCTCTTGTTGTACCCGCTCTCCTTTTCTGGTAAAATCAAGATTTTTAAAAGCATGTTCGATATTGATTGGTCGAGGCTTGCCATCTAAATCCAATCTTAGCCAATCATACATTTTAAAGGTGAAGATGTAGGGCGTAGCACTAATCTCCAAAACCATATTACCTTTTCCCGAACTATGAATAGTTCCGTTGGGAATTAAAAATAAGTCGTGCTTAGAAGCTTGATGGGATTGTACAAAGTCTTCTATTTCTAATTTCTTGTTTTCCGCCTGGCTGGTTTCTAAAGCGGTCCTAAATCCGGAAGGATTTATATTTTCTTGGAACCCCAAATAAACTTTAGCTTCTTGCTGGCAGTCTAAAATGTAATAGGTTTCATCCTGCGTAATCGTTTCGCCAAATTCTTTTTGGATATAATCAAGTTTGGGGTGGACCTGAATAGATAAATTTCCACCATCAACCGTGTCTAAAAAGTCGAAACGAATAGGAAACTCATATCCGAAGGTTGCTGCATGGTTTCCCAGTACTTGCTCCTGACACTGGAACATTAAAAAATCAAAAGAAACTTCTACCAAAAATCCATTGCTTTCGAATACTAATCCGTTTTCGGGTACAATCAGCTCAAAAGACCAGGCATAATTAACTACCTCTTTATTGAGGTTCTTAATATGATTCTTAATCCACTGCCCACCCCAGGCGCCAGGTTCAAACCAAGGCCTTACCCGGATAACGGATTTACTAATTTTGTTTAAACCTTCCAGCAGCGCGGTTTTAAACATCCAGTTTACATCGTCGGCCCACTGACCGTCGGCCACTACGGTTATCTTTTCCAGAATAGCTTTTTTATGCTCATTCAGCAGCACCCAATCCACAAAATAAGCGCGCTTGTACATGTAACTAGGTTCATATACCGTTTTGCTCCCTAAATTTGTAATAGCGCCCGCCCGCATCCGGAATTGAATTTCATTTTTAGGCAAATCAAAATAAATGAGAGGGGCATCCCATTTGGCAAAGCTTGCTCCTGTCCCAATGATGATATTTAGGTCGTGATTTTCACTTGTTGCTACTTGCTTTAAATTGGCTAAATCATAGAAGTCCTCTAATTGTAAGGAGCATTTATTACCCCATACCGACTCATTTGCACCCAGAAACGGCTTTACTAAATCATTAATTTCCTGCTCTGATTTTAAATAATCAGTGGTTTCAATTATTTGAAAGGATAAGCCGGTGTTCTTAAAATAGGTACTTATTTCACTTATGATGATATCCCAGAGTACTCCAACATAGCCATCAACCATCACCGTTTTTTGCTCTATAATATAGCGCGCAAGAGATTCGTAGCCGTTAAATATTTTATCATCACCTAAAGAACAGATAGGGTATATATTATATTCATCCGGTTCTACCAGAGCACCATCTAATTGAATGGGCATCAGGTATTGGGTGGTTTTTCTTACTTCAATTTGCTTAGTACCCTGATCAGGTAAGATTTTATTTATTGTTTTGTAATTATTCATATATGTAATTTTGTATGGACATATTGGTCGAGTTGAAAAAAGCTTGTTACCTACAATTGGCAGTATAAACAATTAAAAACAGTTTTGTAGTTATGTACAAACATATTATTAATTTTAAACATTGCAAAGGTTTTGATGAAAAATTTTAGCTTAGATTTGGGTCTTAAAAGACTTAATATTTAAAAAATTATTAGTATTGTGTTTTACTTTATTCCATGAAGTACTCAATAGATCATAAAAGTCCTATTCCATTACATATTCAAGCGGAAAACGTATTGCGAGAGTTGATAATGGAGGAGGAATATCAAAAAGGAAAACTATTACCCAATGAAGTAGAGATGGCTAAAAAAATGGCTATTTCCCGCACTACTCTACGACAAGCTATAAACAAATTAGTTTTTGAAGGTTTATTAATCCGTAAAAAAAGAAAGGGGACCAAAGTTGCAGAAGGTTCGGTAAGTTCCAGATCTAATAATTGGCTTAGTTTTTCTCAGGAAATGAAACTAAGAGGAATACCCATTAAGAACTTTGAACTCCATGTTAGCTGGGTTTTTCCCGATGAAGCAATAGCTAACTTTTTTGAAATAAAAACTGATAGGAAAGTTTTAAAAATGGAGCGTGTAAGAGGCCGTCCTGAAGGTCCGTTTGTTTATTTTAAATCTTTTTTCCATCCCCGTGTTGGGCTTACGGGTGATGAGGATTTTAAAAGGCCTTTATATGAATTACTTGAAAACGACCATTCGATAATAGCAACTTTGTCTAAAGAAGAAATTAGTGCCACCGCAGCAGATGCCTTTATAGCGGAAAAATTGCGGGTACCGGTACATAGCCCCGTGCTTTTCCGGAAAAGGTTTGTCTATGACCAGGGCGAAAGACCAATTGAGTACAATTTAGGCTATTATAAAGCGGATAGTTTTGTTTACACGGTTGAAAGCCGACGTGATTAGTTTAAGGTTAACCGGAGTTCGATTGGTTTTCGTTAGGTGAATACAAATTTAAAGGCCTCTTGCTTTTCAGTGAAGGTGCTTTTAATTGAATTTAAAAATTACTATTACTTATCTTTTAATTTTAATTTACCTATATTTTGAAGTAAATTTATAACCATTTTTTAACTAACATCTTACAGAACGCCAAAGTTTCTTTGAAATAAAGCTCTATAATTGGTTCTACACTATATTCAATAAAACTTGGCGAATAACTTGTATAAAAAGGAAAAAAATACTAGTGAGTAACAAATGCTATAAGCATGTGGGCGGACATTGTTAAAAGAAAAGAAAGAACATTCAACAAATTATAGTCACGGATGATAGGTAACTAGCTTTTAAAGTCCGCCACCGCATAGCTAAGTTCGTTAACATTCCTCCCTCTCTTCTCGCCTATCTTGGCTTTACTATAAGTCAATTATGTAAAATAGGACTGAAAAGGTGTTTACAGAACGGCTGCAAGGGTCTTTCTTACGCTACATTAAGGTAACAGCATTCTGTTACCTTAATGTAGTTTTTTATTAACATTATGTTGGCAGCGGCACTTGGGTACTCAATAGGAGGATAAATCGCCCACTCGCCACCTGGATTTACCCAGCCTTCTTTAATCCAATCTTCTGACTTATAAAACCTATTGCCAATGTAATTTTGGGTAGTTATGTCTACTTGATTATTGAATAAAGCATGAAATACAGCATTTAAATTTTCATGGGTGTACCGCACCTGTAAACCATCAATCGTCTGGCAGCAATACTCAAAAGGAATAAACCGGTAGCCTTCAAAGCGGTTTTCAATTTCCTCACACACCAAACGGAATACATCTGCAAACTCATTTTCTGGAGAAACTACCAGATAGTTGGTGCTTAGGAAAGAAGTTCCTTCCATCTTCACCATATTACTATCTTGTCCTATGACTGTATAATACGGACCTATTAAGCTCACAAAGAAGTGCAACTCTTTAGTGCGAGTTAAGTTGGGCAAAGTTGCTTTTTCCAGTAGAACAAAGGAACTAAAGGCGGGAGCTTGTCCGTATGTAGTACCGATAATTTCCTTGCCAACCTGATGCTTGATTTCACTTGTAAAGTCTGCCCATCGGGTTTGGAGATTGCTTTCATCGTGCATATTGTCCACGATAATATTTTCGAGTTCTTTTAAACCAGGATAAGAGTAGAACAAGCCGCTTTCATCCTTTCGGATACCAATCGGATAAAATCGTTTGATGCTTTCATACACTTTCCAGAAGTCGAGAATTTTATCATTGAAGCTTAGCATGGTATAGAGGGGGGATAGTATAGTGGCCAACTGGCTTGCATCCTGACCTGGTTAAAACATCTAATTGCAGTTCTAATTTTTGGTCCTGGAAACTGCCCGAGCCGAGCGTAACCTATTTTCATATTTGTCTCCCGTTACCATCTTAAATATACAAAATTACTTTTGATTTATGAGATGCTTATTTAAGATGGTTTTTAACCCAAAATAGCAGGTTTTTTGAGGCTCTGATTTAGTCTCAGAAAACGGTCGTTTTTTGAGAAGAAGGTCTTTGCTTTGATACTGCTGAACTATATTATCTTCTTGTTTATTTCTTTTGGCTCAATTCAATCGTAATACTATAGTCAAGCGCAAAAGCTAATTTTTGAATGTTTTCAATGGTAACATTCTGAGTTCCCGATTCAATGCTGGTTATAAGTTGCCTGCTTACGCCAATAATTTCGCCTAGTTCCTTTTGGGTTTAGCCTAATTCTTTTCGGGCGTTTCGTAACTGTTTAGCAAGAACAACGGGGTTCATTTTAGAATTTTGCACCTAATTTATAAACCTACTTTTTACTGTTATATTCTTCCTCTGTTACTTTCTGTAACCACACGGCTGGCCCTTTTTCTGAATCGGGAGACATAGCAATATGCGTGAGCTTCCTTTTTGGGGTGGCTCCATGCCAGTGCTCTATTCCGGGAGGGCATATAATAACTTCTCCCTTCTTTATTACCTTAACCGAATTACCTTTTTCCTGGTAAAGTCCTTTTCCTTCTGTTACTAGTGCGCTTGGCCTCCGGGATGCATATGCCAATTGGTTCTTGCTCCCGGCTCAAACGTGATACTGCCTACCCCACAGTCCAGTTGGTCTTGCGAGGTTACTAGCATGTTTACCCAAACGGTACCAATAAAATTACTGGTCGGGGCTTTCACACCTTTTGCATACAGCATACGTTCATTTTTAGCAGTACTGGATTCCTGCTGGGCTTTTGCCTGAAAACTAAATAGGCCCAATATAATGAACAAGGTGAATAACTTCATTTTAAGGTGTTTCATATTAAACTTTTCACTTCCTTGCATCCAATATTTCTTGCAATACCTTTCTAGCCGAATCAGCCTCCTTTTTACCTACTTTAGCTTCGATTAAGGAAAACATCTCCTTCAATTGGTTATCGGATAAACCAAGGTTTAAGCCAATGCCCATATGGGATTTCATCATGGGTTCCACCCCGCCCAGGTTAATAAGAGCCGATATGGTAGCCACCTCCCGATCCGTGTAACTTAAGATATCCCGGGTAAAAATATCAGCAAATAAATGCTCCTTCAGAAACACTTCGATTTCAGGACTGAACGCGGCATAGCCGGTTTTGGGACCAGTTTCCGGTAGGCCAGTCAGGGCTTCCAAAACCTTCTTCCCTTGCTGGTATTTCGATTCAGTACTTTTTACCGGGGTAGCTTCTTTACCAACTTTATCTATAATGCCGTTCGCTTTTCTGGTATCCAGCACCGCTATGAAAGTGTTTATACCAAATAGTATCAAGAGATTTCCATATCATAGATAGCCTTATTAACAGCATTGATAATGTATTCATATCCGGTCAGAGAAGCGATTTGCTCTTTTGAGTAGGCGTTGATGGTGTTGTTAATCCA
>Ga0210040_10000136_pt1 | contig 144253 bp, 107 predicted proteins | sample CryGeyCG12114_NA_FD_185462 | JGI IMG/M metagenome (GOLD analysis project Ga0210040, IMG submission 185462) | Groundwater microbial communities from aquifer - Crystal Geyser CG19_WC_8/21/14_NA (SPAdes) (version 2) | ecosystem: Environmental > Aquatic > Deep subsurface > Groundwater | place...
CCGGCAGCGGGGACGGCGAGAGGAGCGGGAACAGAGGGGGGACGGGCCGACTAACCCGTTCGACTTGACGATAAGGCAGATTTAGCAGTAAAGTTAAACGGCCGATCCGAAAAGTGAATAAAAGTTTTTTAATTTAACTAGTCTCTTAACTAGCTTAAATAGTTAGTTATTTACTTTAGCTTCTTAAAAAACTATTTCTTAATTAGCTTTTAATTCTAGTCTTACTTTAACCTCTAGCTATTTAAGAAAGCTAAAGTTAACTTATTAAAAAGGTAACTTAATTAAATTATAAAGTTAAAAAAAATTAAAAAATTATATAATAATAAGTTATATAAAGCGTATACTTTTATTTTTATTAGTAGTATAAGTAAATATATCTAATTTAAGTAATATAAAAATAAATAAATATAATATTAAAAATAAACTATAACTTTTAATATATAGCTTTTTTTTATTATAATAATAATAATATTAATTAAATAATATAAACGAGTTATAATATAATAAAAGCTACTAGTACGCTTTATATAATTACTAATCTTTTTTATAATAGTTAAGTATTTTAATTTAATTAAATTTTACTACTTTTTAATCTTCTTAATCTTAATTAACGATTATATATTAAAGATTAGTTACTTAAATTAAAAATTATAAAAATAGTAATCTTTTATAATAGCTAATATAATTTAAAGAAGTTTATTAAATAGCTTTTTTTATATAATATCTTAAGGTATTTTATATTATAATATACTTATATTAATCGCTACTTTACGATAATTTAATTATTTAATTTATATATAAAGTAATAATAAGTAGTATATTAATATTAATAAAATATTAAAAGTAATAAGCGATAATAAGATATTATATATAAAATAAAAATTTATTAATTATTAATTAAAAACTTATACTCGTTCTTAAGCTAATAATAATAATCTACTTATTATATTATATAAGTTCTACTAATATTTAATTAATACTAATAGTAAAAAGAAGTTAACTACTATTTTAATAAATTATATTATAATTTCTTTTTATTTACTACTTTTTATTATCTTTAAGTAATTATAAATAATAGTAGTACTATTAAGTATAATAAGATTACTATAATAAAAAAGATAGTAATAGTACTATTAAATATAGCGAAATCGCTATAAGTAAAAGATCTCGCTCTATTATATAAAGAATATAACTATTTATTATTATCGTTTTTATAAGCGTAATTAAGGTAGATATAAATATTATTAATATCTAATAAGTAAAAGTAATTAGCGCTTATTAATATAAGATAAATTAAATTAATAACTAGCTTTTTTAAATATAAACCTTTTATTTAAAATATATTAATTAATATTATATTTATTAAATATTAGTATTCTTTATAACCTTAACTATAATATATTAACGATATAATAAGTTCTTTAAGCTTAGCTATTATTATAGTATTAAAGAGTATAATATAAGATTAAGTAATTAAGAACGAAAGATTAGCTAAAGGTAGCCTTAGTATATACTTATAAAATAAGAGTAATCGTTAACTACTTTAATAACTAAGTAACTAATATACTAATTATATAATACTATTTATACCTAGTATTTAACCGTATTATCTTACTATAAGTAACCTTAAATATTACTATATTATAAACGCCGTTAAGTTAGTAGTTTAAAACGACTTAATAAATAGCTTAAGAATAAGCTAAATAATAAGAATACTATAATTAATAATAAGATAACTTTAAAAGAATAAATTAAATAAAGTAAACTTATTATTCTTATTTATAATTAACTTAATATTATTTATATATAGTCTTTAATAACGAGCTTTTATAAATAATAAATATATATCGTATAAATATTAATTAAGAATATTATTAATTAAAAGAAGACTTTATAAAAATAATAAGCGTTATTTATAACTACTTTAAGATCGAATAAGATAAATAAAATTAAATATCGCTTATATTATAAGCGAAAACGAGGTTAACGAGCTAATTTAACTAAAAGCTAGCTTAAATTTAATAATAGTTTAAGTAATTTATATAAGCTAATTTATAATTTAATTAAACTTAACGTTTAACTATATTACTAGAGCTATTAAAGATATAATAAATAGCTATAAAAAAAAGATTATAAACTCTAGTATATTAAATCTTAATATACCGTCATTACTATAATCGTCTAAGTTAGACACTGTCCTTCCTCATATAGTGGTTAATAGAGCCTGTAGGTCTAAGCTAGAAGTATGCTCTCTTCTATACCCTCGTCTCTCTTCACTTCCCTCGTTAACGCCGTTCAAGTGCACGGTCGATATGAATAGTTTAGATAGCAGCCCGAGGCGGCTGAAACTAGCTTCTGCCAGTCGACATTCACTTCTCAACTGACCGTCATCAGCCTGCTCGAGCCCAGCATCCACGCACTCTTTCAACCTCCCTGTTCCATAGCAGCAGAAACCGACAAGTCTCACGCTAGGTGCCTCTGCCGACTGGTGTATCCTGCTGACCACACCGTACCAGAACTGGTGGCTACTGTCAATGTCTCTCTACCAGCATTCTGCCCATGACCCCAACGCCGCCTTGCCGTGCAGTCATTCAATCATGGATATGCAGCACCAATGGGGTGTTGGGGTATCGGTTGAGTTGCGACTGAGCCAAGTTGAGCTTACGAGTCTGCTTCACCCACGCAGGCTCGATCTTCGTGTCACTCGTGTGTTGACCGTGGGGAAGCTGCGCTAGGACCGCTGAAGTCCAGCATGTTCTGACCTCTGCTGTTAAGTCTCTCGTTTGGGTTTTCGGCAGATTTCGCACATGCGCAGTCATCATCCCTTGAACTGTCGCAACGTGCTTATGGTGACCTTTCGAATGTCCTTTGCTTGCATCGTGTTCTCGCCACTCTCTTTGGCCTTTCTTGTCGCGTTGTTCATCAGCTTTTGCATGAAGAGGATGTAATCGAGGTAGACCAGTGTATCGGTGCGACGGGACACGTTCTTGTTCGTATGTGCTTTGAGAATTTTACGTAGAGTTGCGCGTGGGTAGGCGCGTCTGGAGGATGCCATGTTGACCTGCTGGAGCTGGGCGGAACGTGTGAGAGACGTCCAGACGTAAAGCGTAGCGAGGCAGTGCTCGTACAGATACTTGTGACTGATGCTGTTTACTGATTGCAATGCTGTTTTGTGGATGTAAACAATGACGTTTGTGAGGTTCGGCGAGTCATGCAAGCACAAATGAGGTAAAGCGCAATTCGTGCAGCGCGCGTGTGGTACGGTTGCGCAAACGGACCGCAAAGCAGAACCGGGGCGTTCGCAACCTGTGGTAGGCGATGTAAGGTCTTATTGTTCTCGTCCTTGATGCCGCATGCTACAGATAACGTCTACCCAGCATCCATAATCTACGAGTGTTGCGCTCAGCTTCTGTCTAGAAGTCTGCCAAAGCAGTCCAGCGCAGTCTTGACTCGCTCAACGACCTCTGGTGTTTGGTCATTGCTCTCCATTCTGCGCATTTGTGACACAATACCTATCTTCTGAAGCTCTCTTGCCCTTGCCGCTGTTCCGTCAAAGCCATCAGTTTGCGTCTGGTAGACCAGGTTGGTAATTAGCCAACAAACAGCACAGCTGATTGACGGACTGGATTGGCTGGAATGCAGTAGGGCAGCTACCTGCTTCATCAAAGTTGTGTTGAAGCAGATGGCCGATCTATATTTCTGGTCTGCTGCACACAGATGTGCAAGAATATAGAGGCTGTGTTCGACGATTTCAGGCGGTGGTGAGGACGTGGCGTTCGGCTTGCGAGCCATACTGCGTCTCTTGAGAGTCTGCAGTCTGTCCAGCAGAATCTGGATAAAGTCGTCGACCCCAACGTGCTCGAGTAGGTGATTGATGATATCACTAGGTTGCTCGCCTGTCGTCAGGTTCCGCAGAAAAGCGAGAAGCTCGGCTTGAATATCAAGGTCCTGCTGAAGCGTATGTTGGGTGTACTCTTGGTCCTGGGCATCGAGGTCTGTGGCACTGTCCGCATCTTCCATCTGAGCATCATCGGAAACCCGAGCCATCGAACCTTTCCTGTAGTCCCTGGGCACAAGTCCAATTACTTCGCCAGCAGGCACATCATGTGGATCCGTTGCGATCAGATGCTTGATCCAATTCGGTCCAAGCTCTTCTACCACCTGCCTCTTCAGCCTGTTCGTTGAATTGTTAACTAGTGCTTTCAAAGCGAAGAGCGATTCATGCCGCAGTCGAGCATTAGCCGAATGCGCCTGCTCGCATAGTTTCCTAATTACGGTGTACTCGGCGATGCTTGGCTTCATAGGGCTGAAGTCGTGGGCGAGGTTTGCCATGACCATGGTCGCTGCGATCCGCACTTCTGGCTCCCCTGTATGCAAGAGTCGCAGAACCGACTTTGCCACGTCGGCATCCACCAACTTGGTGCGAAGAGCTGTGGCGGATCGAGTGAGAGCTCTCACCGTAGCACAAGCGGCCACTAGTGTTTGTGCAGAATTGCCATGGCTGACCAGAGTATCACCATGTACACCATCCGTGATTGAACTCGTGAATGGTTCTAGTGCTTGGATGATTTGAGCCAATGCACCCTGCTCGCAAATTTCTTTGCGATATGCATCCTTGGTAGGCGCCAATGATGCTAACGCTTGCAATAGACCTTCCCTCATTTGCATGTCGAAACGAACCTGCCCTGATGGCCCGCCGGGTCCGAGTCGGCAGGTAGGCATGCCTTCCGTGAGCTTATGATCCAATTTGTGCGGCCACCACAGTCCTGCCATGAGTTCCTGAGTGGATTCAAAGTTGGCCTTAAGTGCGGCTGCCAATCGTGGGATTGCCTTGGCATCTACAGCCGCATCTTGCAAATGCTCATTGTCCCGAACCAGGAGCGCGATGGTCGAAGGGATCAGTACAGCATGTGCCATGCTCGCAGATGATGACTTTTGTGGCTTCCTTGCCTCGATCATATCCACTAAAGCGGGGACAAGCAGCAGCGCCATTGACCTTGCACGCACTGGATGCATAAGCCCATGAGATTTCAGAATGGCCAGTAGTCTTGCAGCCACAACGCGGCGAGGCCCACGACTCTGTCTTGCTAGGGTCAGCAACCAGGGCATAATCAACATTTCTGCATGATCCTCTTCATCATTATCTTCAATGAGCATGGCGCCAGAATCATGCCGCATGGAGGAGGTTCGCTTCTTCGCAGCCAGGCCAGGTGACCCCAGTGGTGGGAAATTAGACTTTCTGGCAGCATGCAAAGTGTTAGGATCCGGTACCCACGGTAGCGTGACGTCTGACACGAACAGACGCTTGGCCCCTTCACATTGAACAAATTGCTCAGCCTGTGCTTTGGATGTTTCCGTAACCAGGCAGATGCAGTGGAGAACCAAACTAAGGTGATCGTGCCTTGCAGAATCTCCCGTATCGGATGTCCTCTCGAAGCGACGCGAATCCGACATCTCTTCACTGATCAAGAACAATTGGTCCTCCAGCGCGCCCAGCAATCCACAACCAAGTAGCATAGCTCGATGCCTCTCTTCGGTGCAAGTCTTGCAGATTATGTCCATTGATGCTGTGCTCACTTGCCTGGAGAAGTTTTGCGTGTGTGCGTCGATGACACGCACGAGTTGCGCCACATTGTCCTTCTGGTAGAGGAGGTTTGAGAAGGACTGATAAGGTCTCCATGCTTTCCCTGGCCCGAGATCCAGCGAAAGGGGTAGATTGTCGGCAATGTTGTTAAGGCAATTCAGAACGGCTAACGTGGATTTGCTGGCAGTGGTCGAAGCTCGGAAGCCAGTGAGCAGGGCATCGATCAGATTCGTTTCGACAATAGGCTGCGTGAAGGCTGGTCCAGTGTTGGCCAAAACGGAGATGACACTTGCAGCATTCGCCCATATTGCATCTTCCGTATCATGTGAGCCTTTGCCTGTCCAGCGGGTGTAACGATGCAGATATTCGTCGAGCGACGGAAGCAGTCCTGCTTCGATGTATTCAATCTTTCTCAATTCGTGGCCAGTCAAGCTGTTCTTGATCGTGCGTAGCGTCGCATCAGGTTCTTCGTGAAGGCGGTCAATAATGTCGCGCACCGACGTTGAGTTCATTGTTAGCTGCATAATGAAACACCGAGGGGAAATGGTATATTGGATGACCCTGCGCACGCGTGGATGATTCTGCAAGCAATGAAACCCGCGATGTCCAACGGAGAGTGGTGTCGCCGTGTATCAACTCAATGGCAACAGCTACGTGTGTTCCCTTCCCAGTCACCTTGACACTCCTAACTCTGGAACATGAGTACCCATCATAAACGCGATTTGGGAATCTGGGGTTAGGAGCACACCAGCGCACTGCGGTTGCTGGGATTCAATTGCACAGTGGGCGCACCTTCCATTTCTGTTCGTACAAATTAGACGTCATCCCGCCTCCATCAGGGCGGCTCAGGTGGCTCGAGCGGCGTTGCCGTCCGAAGGGTCAGTGCACACATCGACCTGTATCTGGAAGCAGAAACCAAGGTGCAGACAGGCACAAATGAAACAGATTCTGAAATACTCTCTCATTCATCCTCAGTCTGCGACATGTGATTATCTTCCCGTCGCAGTGTTGTGTGCCTTTGCCATGGTTCGCCGTTTTTTGCATGTATACTACACGTGGGGTGCAGCAGTCTCGACCGAGCGGTTGCCGCCATACTTCTAGCTGAACATTATACTTCGTCGATTATCTGACGACGATCTTGGCTGCTGATACTTTCTCATCATGCTCACAGCGTCACCATCGCCTCGATTGACTCCCTCGTCACAGAGCGAGTCGACTGGGTTCCTGAGTCCTCGATCACGGCGAAGAAGCACCAAAGCAGCCTCACCAATTGTTCGGCCTCATTCCACCCACGTGTATTCGAACCCTCGATATCCTTCCTCCACATCCACCAACACGCCCACTCAGCCAACTGCATTTCCGTCTAAATGTTCACCGACAGAAAGACGTATCCTTCAACCACACTTAGTTTCCGTCCGCTCGACAGGTACTCAGACCTCCCCGACCCACCTTAGTCCTAGTCAGGAACATCAAGCACCACCTCGCCGACCACAGATGGTCGATGCGCAAACTCAATATTCTCCTCCACAAATACAAGACAAAGGCTGGTCCTCGCCTCGACCTTCTGATACCTCCCGCGCCGTGCACACCAGTACAGCAACAACTACACCGGCTTCACACATCTCGCGCTTGCAAATTGACGAGACGACCAGAGATACTCAGTCAGAAATACAGACACCTGTGCAGCCGACTACCGCCAGGTTATCAAGCACTAAGTCGACATCCCCATTCGCCGCTCCTGCCTCATCTACAGAAGTAAGCCCCCAAGATCCTGTCGCTGATGCTGCGATGCCGGCTGGCCCAATGGGCACAAGCACAATAGCCGCGACAGCAACACTCACGCCAACCAGCACGAAAGAACCAGGAAGGGCAGAAAGAGAAGTAACGTCAGCCACACCCTCGTCAAGCACGAAGCGCAACCACTCCGTCGCAGACGCACGTCCAGAAACACTGCTACAAGATGCTTCGGGCACTTTCACACCGGTCGACCCAAACAGCACCCCCACTTCCTCCAAGAAGATGAGGCCCCAAGACCCAGACGTGAAGATCATGCCATCCGAATATTGGACTGCCGACGTCAGAGACCTCGTCTTCCTCATCAGCAGCATGCTGATGGAACTGATCCGCTACAACGACTCCCTCACCCTGAGCACCCGAAACCTCACCCGCTTCCACAGCCGTGCCCCACCAGGTATCAGCGTACACGACTATCTGAGTCGGCTGACGACGCACGCCACTCTGTCCCCACCTATCCTGCTGAGCATGGTCTATTATATCGATAAACTTTGCGCATTGTACCCCGCATTCACCATCAGCTCACTCACCGTGCACCGATTCCTCATCACGGCAGCAACGGTAGCGAGCAAAGGGCTAAGCGATAGTTTCTGGACAAACAGGACGTACGCAAAAGTAGGTGGTGTGAGCGTGAAAGAATTGGCACTATTGGAGTTGGAGTTTCTGGTCCGTGTACAATGGCGTATTGTGCCTGTTCCAGAGGTGTTGACCGATTATTACCGCAGTTTGGTGGGTCGAACGGTTGGATATGTTTTGGAAGGTCAAGAAGAGAATGGACATGATACACAGATGCAGGAGCCAGCACCCAACGTTGAAGGTGAGACGAGCAGTGGGGACGGAGAGGTTGCAGGAAGGGCTGCGCAATGACAGTTATCTCGCGTTAGCATGGGATACGATGAACACAATACCTAACGTTGTGCAGGCGGCACGAGCTCTGTTCCTGCAGTGCATGCTACTGAGTCCATGTCTTAGAAGTCATGTCGCTTGCCTGGACAGAGATGAATCCATGACCTCTTTCCTAAAAGATGTATATTCTCGACTCGGGTAACGCAAATCTCCCAGACGCGCGTCATGCTCACAATCACCAAAATGCTCAACCTGTAAGGGACAGCTATTCCAGCGGAAGTGGATGTATCTCAGGTCCGTGGCGTTGACATAGCCGATGCGGAACGAACTCTACTCTTCGATCGAGCCCTGTCTTTCCCTTTTGCCCGGCTCGAACTGGCCTTTGGTTTGCCAAGCTTGTTGTCAGCGAAGCCTTTGATCAACTGTAGGCGGACGTGCTCGATATGCTTGGGCTTTTTACCCATCTCATCGTTGATTGTGAACGCGATGAACCGCCGATGGTCTTCTAGGTGGCGAGCTGCCCAGGCGCCAAAGTATTGCAATAGTTTGTCATCTTTCTCGATGTCTCTTTCTTTTGTTTCAATCGCAGACAGCTTTTCGCCCGATTGTGGTATATCCTTGTAGACTTCAGACCACTCAGGTCGCAGAACCGAGAATTCCAAGTTACTTCCTTCGCCCAAGCCACTGTCACTGGCGTCAGTTTCAGAGTTGTTTAGTTCCTTCATCTCGTGTAGCAGCTTGGCAATATCGAGAAATTGATTCTTGTTGATCTCCTTCCTTGCGAGTATAGCTTGTTCCTGCAAGACGAGGTTGATGGATGGTGGTATCACCAACTTCGAGGATGGATATGGTTTTGAGACCTTCGCCTTGAACCACTTCAGCACAGAAAGGGTAGCGCTCGGTTCGTGGACGAAGCATCCCTGAGAGATGGCCATTGCTGTCCCGCGTGGAAAGAGCCTCGTCGTCTGGAGCGGCGTATCAGCCACGGCTAGGTAATCGACCTCCCAGCATAGCAGATTTTCTCTTTCTAGCCACTTTGCAAGGCTATCAAGGTTGATTACAGGGTAGTGTTTGTCGAAAAGCACGACACATATGCTGTTTTCGATATGTCGGCAGAAATCAGCCCAATGCCCGCTGATTAATTTATCGAAAATGTGGCTCGATGGCAAGCCCTCTTTAGCCAACCACGACTTTAATTGCTGTATACGATCCACTTTAGTGAGTTTGTGCACTAGGATCACGAACACGTTGCCTTTATCGACCTTGGGCAAGTCTGGTGACCAGGAAAGGTCCTTGAGAGTGCGATCGAGACCAGCAAATAGTGTATCCGCAGCGGCCGTGGTAGTATCTCTTGTATCAACTATTGGTGGAGCGACAATCCCGGTCAAAGCAGTGTTCGGTCGAGACAGTTCTGCTCCAGAGTTGCGAGGAGATTGGGGGCTGACGTTCATGGTGTCGTCGCTCATTGTACCGTCGTATTGTGGTGACATTGTCATCTGGAGTTCACACAAGAGTTGGACACCTGGTGACTGAAGGGTATCTGTAGGTGGAGCAACTGATCGAACAGCTGGTACGGAAGCCGTGCTTGGGCGCTTGCTCGTCCGCCCTCTGTTCGTATCGTAATGCTCATCTCGCTCCTCGGCAGTGTGCAAGCGTGGGCGCGAAGCACTTCGTGCTCTTCTTGCTTCTCTTCTTGGATCGACTGTTTCTGTACGCGACCGAGAAGGACTACGTCCTCTTCTTCGTGAAGTATCTCGTTGCTCAATGGTCTGTGCTCGAATCTGTGCTTCACGACCTTGTGCTTCTTCCTCCTCTTCGATGCGTTTGCCTCGTTCAACGGTCCTTGCCAATGTTTCGACTAAGGGCCCTGGCTCGTGGAATTTCCGACGAAATGCAATATGCAGGCGAGGCTCCCCCAGCCGAATAGGTTTCTGACCAAGGCTCTGCCATGATGGGCTTCTGCAAGAATACATAATAAGCATCAGATCTTTGTTTGGATGCTCCCATAGCTATATCACGTTAATAAGCGGAACTCGAAGAGGTACTCCTGCTTACGCCTGCTAGATCCCACTCCTCAAGGTGGTCGGCCAGTGAAGCTACCCCATCTGCTGTGTCGGGGAAAGGCTCGATAGCGCCAATGGCGAAGTATGAAAACCATCTATCTTTAGCGAGAAGCTCATACTGTGGGCGAGTCACGGTTGGGGAAAAGCCAATTGGGAGTTGACGGCCCTGTTTGAGATTGATGATAGGTCCTGCATATTCCCAAGGTACATGAAGCAATTTGCTGCCACCCTACCACAATCAGTGAATGCTTTAGATGATGCGTTATACTTACTGCCGCACGATGATCCAGATATAAGTCAAGGACTACATCGCCTACTCGTGGTAAGTTCACAGCACTCAACATATGCGAGCGCGACCCACCTTTTTGCCATTCCCTTCCATTGTACGCTCGAACGATCTCGCCGTGAGAGGTAAAGTTTTGAGCGGCAGGAGTGGACATCCCGGATAGTCCTTCGCTAGCTGGCGGCCTTCGATTGCCAGTGGGTGGCGGCAAGATCTTCTGAGGTTCGCCAGGCGGCGAGCGCGGGCGTGGAGGATCGTCTCTCCGTTGGTCGGTTGTAGCGGATAGTGGAAGCCCTCTATTAAAAAGGCTATTCCTCCTGGGACGTGGTCTCGTTTCAGCATCCTTCGATGCCGAGATATCGACTTGTGGAGGTATAGCAGTTGGCGTGATACTACTTGTCTGGATCGGCTCGTTTGCATCAGCCAAATGAGCGACGACATCGCGGCTTGTAAAGGGCGATACAAGACTATTATTGTCCTGAACGTTTTCAACTTCTGCTTTCTGCTCTAGGCCAGAAGCATTTTGTAAGGTGATACCTGATGCGTTTGCTTGTTCCCCACCGCTAGCTGCTGCACGTACCCGTCCCTGTGTGGTATTTTGTTGCTGGTTTGACATGGTAGACAATGACTCCGCCGCTTGCTCAACCCCGTCTTGTCTAGATTGTACATCATCATCGTCGTCAAAGAAGAGCCACGACGCATGTGGTGGACCGGTCCTTTCGGTACTATCTGATGCCAACTCGTCAGGCGGATTTGCAACGGGAGTCTCCTTTTGTGGAGGAGGCGGAGCCCTGTCCTCATTCATTTTCTTGCGAACATTGTTTAAATGCTGATAATTATTGAATCGCTTGCCTGTGTTGTTTCGTATGACAGGCTTATCTGACCGGGCTCGACTATGAGTAGCTGGCGCATAGAAGTGTTGCGGCGGTTCAGATTGGCTTGGCTGGAGGAAAGGCTTTCGTAGAGGAGCCTCGGCAAGAGGTTCAGCAAAAGCTTTGCTCACGTTTGGATGACTGGTAGTCGTGCTCGAACTGGTTTTCCTAGACGGTAAAGAAGTTGCTGGCGGCGCATGAAGCGGACGAACAGCTGGTTTTGGTATAGCGGAGGCTTTGTCAGTAGGCCTATGCATAGGAGAAGCGGTCGGCTTTGGGCGAGTTGTACTTTGATGATGTTGCTTGTTGGCCGGAGAAACCGATCGCCTTTGCGAACTTGAGGCTCTGGCAGGGCGCGCAAGACCTTTTTTGGTCAGGAGAGGAGCGTCGGTCACCTGCAACGTTAGTCGAGGCTTTTTATGCCGGCAGTGAGATAGCCTACCAGCTTAAGGCGCTTCCTCGGCCTCTCCTGCACCTCATCCAAGTCCGTAGAGCTTGCCTGAGATCCTTTATCATCTCCATCCACCTCACCGTCTGCCTCTTTGTCCTGTCTGGCGCTGAAAGCATCCATCTGGTCCTGTATTCGTGGCACGTCATAAGCATCGAGTGTATCGCCGCGAGCCTTCTGCGCAGCCCATTGTCGCAATGCATCGGGATCAGTGAAATGCTCTGCCGGCTCCCACGTACACTCCTCATCTGGGTAACCGTCCCACTTGACCAGATAGACATGCTCGCCTAGATCATCATCTTTCTCCGCGAGTATTCTTTCGACATCATAGACATCATCCTCGTCTTCTTCAGAGGACATGTTGACATCAGTACACCGACCTTGAGAGCAGTGACTCTACCACATGCATGAATGAGTGTCAGACGGACAAAGGCAATTCGACAGGTCACTGGTGGCGCTGGTAATCACATGTCATGTCTGGCTAAAATGAGTGTCTCCCGTAGCATCAGAGTTGTCACTGGTAATTTCAACCGTGGCTGTCATCAGCTCTAGCCAAAAGCTCATATGATGCAGCGCGATGTGCACGGTAGTGAAAACGAACGTGATGGGTCTGGTAGTGAGCTCTTCCTCGAAGCAATTAATGGTAGAAAGAGAAGTGATGGAGATGACTAAGCTGGCACGTGAGGCTGAGCCACTTCCGCGATCACAATCGATTGCTGATAGCCTGAGTCCCTTTGGCTCATCCGGCACTTTCAACGCCATCGACACCATTCGGAAGCCTCTTTGTCCAAACGAGCAGTCCTCACTTAAAGAGCACAGTACACTTGCGACAGAGTCCGCGACTTCCTCTGCAGATTTGTTTAGCACTTCCTCCTCTTGCCCATCCTTTCTCTACTAGTTGCGGTCAACGTCAATCGAGCCACCTGCTCATTGTCCTCTGGACGCTAAACACTCTACATCATGGCAAATGATGAATATGATGTGAGGCTGCGCTCTGTCAACTGCACTCCTTTGCTGATACCGTATAGTTCCTGTTCAAAGGTACTCGACTGCGCCGTCATGCCACCCGTATCCTCTACTAACCCGCTGCAGTCGTCCTGATTGGTGATTCTGGCGTCGGTAAATCCAACCTCCTCAGCAGATTCACCCGAAACGAATTCAATCTCGATTCCAAATCCACCATCGGCGTCGAATTTGCAACCAGATCGATTCAAGTCGACACAAAGACCATCAAGGCACAAATCTGGGACACAGCAGGGCAAGAACGATACCGAGCGATCACATCTGCCTATTACCGAGGCGCTGTCGGCGCGCTACTTGTTTACGACATTAGCAAACATCAGACGTACGACAATGTGACGAGGTGGCTGAAAGAGCTGAGAGATCATGCCGATTCCAATATCGTGATTATGCTGGTTGGAAATAAGAGTGATCTGAGACATCTGAGGGCTGTGCCCACTGAGGAAGCTAAACAATTCGCGAGTACGTATGCCTCAGCGAAAAGGAAAGGCGACACTGACAGCATACGTAGGTGAAAACAATCTGTCCTTCATCGAGACGTCTGCTCTCGATGCCAGCAACGTTGAACTGGCTTTCCAGAATATCTTGACAGGTACGCAGAATGCGAAGGGACAACAAGAATTATGTGCTAATATGGTGCAGAAATCTATAGGATCGTGTCAAGCAAAGCTCTCGACAACAACGAAGGTCCACAACAAGGCGTCAATTCTGGCGCAAAGATCGATATCAGCCCGACGAGCAATGGAGACCAGAAGAAGTCGAACTGCTGTTAGGCTAGAGGTTACCTGAGTGTCCGTGCGTGTTGCTGCGAACGATGTTCTTGGTTGTAACCCGGTGTTCAGGAGTACGGAATACTACAGCGAGTATGCTGGGTGAGGCCGAGTCGTGGCGATCATGACAGTATGCTCGTTAGCATGAGATGAGCTTGTATTTGAGAATGAACAATGCACATGGAACTTGCAGCTAAGCTGGCGTTGTGCATTTCCACTCTGCTCAGGACTTGGATGTCTATTGATTACAATTCTTGTTCAGCCCAGTCGCCGCACCTCGAATCTCCATCCATGTCGATTTGTGTCCAGCTTGCCTTACCCCAAAGGTATATGTGTCAACTCGTTTGCTGCAGGAAGTCCTCATTTAGCCTTGGTACCGATTCATAAGTGTTAACCACAGCTGGCACGATGGAGACGCCATCGGTACTGGAGGTCTTGTTATCTGCCAATACTATGCTACTTCTAACCACTACGCCGTCGCTAAGAACCAGGGACTACAGGCAAACATTTCGGTGGTTGTCAGCGGAGGCTAACCACTGCCTGCCAGTCAGCTGGAGCGTATGCGGTTTCTTGATTCTAATGCTCGACAATGCAAGAGGACTAGGTGCAAGGACAATTTGGTCAAGAGGCACTCCAGAAAGTCCCCCATGCACTCAGCTCCTTGCGCGACGAGAATCTATCTGCCGCTCATATACTCGTCTTGGATATTCTTTCACTGCCTGATTGCCATTACTGGCCCGATGTGGGATAAGATTGCCTTGGATATCGATCAAAAATATTCAGGGTCGATTCACCTTGAGAAACAATTTGCGACAGATTCGAAGACAACAGTCCAAAGTTTTCTCAAAGACTGCCGCGAAGGTGGGCTATTTAAGTTATGTCCGGGCCTTGCAGCACCTATGAGCTCTATAACCATTCTAGATTCTCAATTTCAGACAGACGAGTCCTCCTTCCTCTTGTTGAACGTACTGTTCATAAATCCTTGCTCAGTCTGATTTGCCGTCTCGACCCGGGTCAGATGTCTGACTAACCCTTCCTCACCATGCTCATGTTGACCATGCCCCGACGCAATCTTCTGCAACGAGTCACGCAGCAGCAGCTCGTAGTATCCAGTTGCAAAGATTGTGGCTGGCACATTGACCAGGATACTGATCCACGAGTATCCGTTGTCGAAACTGAATGCCTCCCCACCGAAGAAGATGGCTGCAACAATACGAGTCCCAAGATCTCTGGCGAGGTTAGTGGAGATCGAATTGGCCGCGAAACCGATAATCATGGCCGTGTAGGCGAATCCGATCGTGTACGGAACGCTAGTAGGTGCGACGAATGGGTTGGCGGGGTCAAGACATGCCCAGATGACGATTCCGATGAAGGCGTCGACGAAGAACTCTTGGAAGAAGATGTATCCTTGGTTCGTTTGGCCTGCGTTCGGGAAGGTGCACAAGATCGATGCAGCACCGCCATTGTACACCGACGTTCCTACAGTAGCAAGGTCTTCAGCGTGCTTGGCTTGAATTTCAGGCCAGTAACATCCCATCAGAACCATTCCGGCCATGAAGGCGCCGAAGATTTGAGAACTGCACAACGGGTCAGAACAAGGAATGAATGGTAACTGAATATTGAACTTACAAAATGTAGTGTGGTACCTTCTTCCATGGGAAGCCTTGCCATATTGCCAAACAGATAGTGACTGTTTCCGTGTCAGTATGAGTGCTAAGCATTAGCTGAAAAGCAACTTACTAGCAGGGTTGAAGTGTCCACCAGAGGTACTCGCGCAGGTGATGATCGCAAAGGCGATGCCAAAACCGAAGGCAATACCAATTTGGAGGATACCGCCGAATGTAGACACACCGAGCTCCTGACCAGCAGCGTCTGTAGTTGCAAGCGTGAAAGCACAGATGGCTGCGATACCAGGGAAGACATAGAAAAAGACACCAGTGGCTTCGGCCATCATTTCTCGAAGGACGCGAGGTCGTCTGTGCTCGAAGTCGATCTTTCGTTGAGAGACAGGCTTGGGTTGGTGGACATGGCGAGTGACGTGCCTGTGTTTGGTTAGTTGGGTCCCCGAAGGATTCAACGGTGGAAGGGCTACTTCTGCAGAGCATCTGTTACACCAAGTTCAAGCTCGTTGGTTTGCAGGCGCTGGATATCGTTGGCGTTGGGCGCCATATCTGTCAGTCGTTTCGCGGAAGTAGGCAACACAAGAGGCGTAATTGAGCTGAGAATAAGATCTCACAGTGAAGAGCAGCGGACACATTTCGTTCTTGTACTGCCATGATTGTGGGGTCCCCATCCTCTCCATACGTAGGGACAAGCTGGAGGGCATGGAGATAGGACCGGAGGTATTAGCAGTCCTCGGCATCATCCTCGATGACCTGGTTGTCATTCGCGTACCGATATCATAATCAAGCACGCCGGATCGTCCGGTAGCGAGCCGCACAGGGGTATCTGAGCATTGATTCGTGGAAATGAAAAAGCCGTTTAGGTTTGAGATGGGTAAGCTTCGCCAAGCGCGTTCTAGCATGATCAAGACACGCCATGCACAGACGAGCCGAATTTCAAATGCTTGCTTAGCGTTTTGTACGAACCTGGGTTAGAATTGATATCGTCATGAAGCGTGAGAGACGAATGGCAGATGAGGAAGGTGGAAATTTTAACCTTGGAGTTGGAAATGGGATATTTACCCGTGGTCTGTGATGGCATTCTGGAGACACGAACATGCCAATTGTTCGCCCACGAAAGAGCGCGATATGTCCCTTGAACTTGCAAGCCATAGCGGTTTCAGAAGCGCCTTTGAAGCGGTTGTTGCACACTATGGTGAACAAAGGCGTGTCCGAGGCTTGATGAAGCCGCGAAAGCGTCGTGACTGAGGCGATGGATGGAGCTTCCACGTTCAGGTTCGGTGGTCTCGGGGTCGTCTCACTGGAGTTCCTGCGAGATACTAGTAGCGCCAGCTGGCAGTCGCAGACTCGTCCTGCTGAGGCCTTCCAGCGGCGAAATTATTCATAAAATTTGCATCGGCACTTGATATTGGACGAAGTCCGAAATCTTGAAAGGGTCCGGTGCAGTAGTAAGCAATAATTCTTTTCTTTTCGCGTCGGATATTTCGCCGGCGGTGACTTCGATATAGGGTCACTTACCGACATTAGCAGGCTACGTGCCATCGCAGACAGCATGTGGTTCAGTCTGGAGTATTGTGTGCCGTGTGCTGGTGGATGCGCAATTGATCCGTTGTTGACCGCGGTCAAAAACTAGTGCTTATCCATGTTTTGACCCAGACAAGGAAGTTGAGATTGCGGGACTGGTGGGACAGTATAGTGTGGGAAAGAGTTGCTTTGTTGCAATATGTGGTACGAGGAAAATGCAGGAGAATATAGGCGAAGAGACATATTCGATGACAGGAAGCTTTCGTTTAGATGTTTCATCACTACAAACACCACCAACGCCATGCTAAATAACTGTTGAGATCCAGATTTCTTGGTCAAAACCCCGAATCAAGTTTTACCAGAAGTACCTGCACCAGATTGTGCTTCCCTTTGCTCTTCATCCGCCTTCTTCTGCTTCTCTATCCTTGACATGGCAGCTCTGGCCATGATCTCTCTTCGGCCCAGTCCCTGCGTCCCTGCTGTACCTCCGAGGACGAACTCGCCGCCCTGCCATCCGTGGTCGTCGACATACTCATCATCGAACTCGTCGCCCGGGTTGTAGAATTCGCCCTGCGAGAGCTTGTGGCCACCGTGCATGTGATCGTTCTGCTCAACCTCTTTCTCGATCTGCTTGGTCAGATCCCAGAAGTTCCTATTGTGCTCGCTGTGTACATTATGGGATAGCTCGTGGCAGAGAGTCTTTCGAATAACCTTGTAATCACGATAGCCGTCGTAGGAATCGGTCCTCAATCGCAGCTCGATGACTTCCCCACCGTTACGATTCAAACCAAGTGTTTTGCTCTCGTGAGTCGTGTGCTCAGCCGGGTTCATCTCCGTCAGCAGACCCACGGAGAATTTGTGTTTGCGCATGCTGGCTTTTATGCCCGGGTCACTTGCGAGCCTCTCGAGGTATCGCCTACTCTTCTCAGGATTTGGTAGGTAACTCAGTGGCTCAATGGCATGGAACGTATACGTCGCCTCCTCTTGGACCTTCTTCCAATCCCGATTCACATTGTGTTGTCTCTTCCGTCCGACTTGCCTGGCTTGATCCCTCGCGGCTCTTCTTGTAGCGATCCTGTCCGCCATGTCGTTGAGTTTCTGCACATCCTTCGTCGGAGTACCGATGGCTTTTATTCTCGTCTTTGGCGTGATCGCATCGAAGAGCGACTGATCGGGAAACGGATACTTTAGCAGGCCAGGCTTGGGTGTGATAAAGAACGAGACCCGCTCCACGTCTGCTTGTATCATGTCCGCGAACTCCCCAGCCAACTCCTGAAGTGTGATATCCTTCGGGAGATCCATATCGAGTATTTCGTTCTGGTATGTGACCTTTACATGGCCGGTCTCTACGGCATCGGGCGTCGGGTCCTCCATGTTAGATGCTGTGTAACAGTCCTAGCACGGTAGTTGAGGAGTTGATAGGTGTGCGAAGTACCTGTGCAGTGGTCAACTCAAAACATTGTCGATTGAAAGACATGAGGCGAAAAGAACGCTCTGGTTTAAACAGTGGCTACATCCATCATTCTCATTGATAAGCTGCGCATGCGTCGAAATCGAAGGAAACCATGGATGACGCATGCCTGTGGCAGCCTTACAGCCTTATAAACAAGTGCGTGCAGCGAGGATTCTGTTGCGTCACCTCGCGCTGTGTTGGAAGACCGCAGTGATTTGCTCCAAGGCAGAGCCTGTGTGAGCATAGCGACCTCTCGCCATGAGGCTTGCCCGACTGCAAAACTTCTCATGAAATATCATCTAACCGCAAACAATATAGAAGCGAAGTTTTCTACTGTATGCCGGTCAAGAACCTGATGAAATAGTCGTTCTTGGCTGTCCTGGATTGGGCCAAGCTCGATGCTCGGCAAACTTTCTTTGACATGTCCTCTACTGATCTCGTCGATTCTTTACAGCTTCATTGCGCTTCGTGTCGGCTATCTCTAACTTGTCGATCGTGCTTCGTAGATCATTGGGATGCAGTACTCTCCTATTCACAATCCACAATCCGAGCCCAACTAGGCCCCGGTCCAGATCGCAGTCACGAAGTCCTCGCCGCACGAGTCAGCTGCTGTCTAGCTAGCTCAATGGCCGAGCTCCGGAAAGTCACATTTGAAGACTATACAGCATCGCGCGACTTTGGAGTCGATGTTGACGCAGTCTCGTTCTCCGTCTCGGGTGTTTAGGGACTGAAAGACAATTGGTCGGGGGTTACCTCAAACGGCACCGGGGGCGAATTTGGCGCTATCATTGCTTGATAACCTCGACACAGACAGAAACCATCCTCGTTGAAGTCGAGACAACTCGTTGGATACTTTCGGATCTGTCAGCAAGTGATATCGTTCTGTGACGTTCTTGTCCCATGCCCTCGATGATATATCATGGCTTTCAGGCTGCTTGACCAGTTCCAGCGGGTATGTTTGCCTGATTGGCTAAAGGTAGTCCCAGGGCAGTGCACGTGCCCGTCGCTGCTTACATCTCACGAATATGCTCCACCTTCCGGTGTTGCCTCTTCACCTTCGACGGTCACCTTCTGCCACTCTCCTTGATTTGTGTCGAAGTTGTGGTCGTGAAAGTTGGTCTGCGTCAATGCCAGGTTCGAATACTCCTCCGCGAGCACATGAGCATACGCATATGGTACCTTAGCAGATACACCTTCAAACAGCGACTCCCGCAACGGAAAAATATCACTTGAGTTGTACCGATGCTCGTTCTTGCATTCAATGATGTCCGTGTTGTCGGGATCGTTTGCTGCCAGGCCCGTGATATCGAGAAACATGCCATTCGAGACATCGATGAATCGACCGTCGATTATGTTCGCGCCATCACCACGAACCCTTTCCCAAGACCAGGGGTTGATATCGAGCAAATATCTCCTGGTAATGTTCAGTTCAGGACTGTGGTATTCATGAGAAGTATGGTTATGGCTTTGCGCTAAGGCGGCTAGGGTCGCATTTGTGACTTGTACGTCCAGATCCCAATCCTAGAGGCGAATGCGATCAGTCTTAAGGATCACCACCGTCGCAAGCAGTGTTGAGCTTACCCAGGGCAAAATACTGCCATTCCAATACCATCCGAGGAGTGTTCCGTGTGCGATCCATGTCTCAAGCTGGAAGTTTTCAAAGAGCAACAAGTATGCTCTGATGATCGCGCGTAATGTTAACTGTCGCTCCTCATCTGAGACGAGGTCTGTGAAGAACCGAGTGTCGTAGTGTCGATGGAGATCATCTTCACCTGGCTCGTGAAAGTACTTGTTATTGGTGTCATTCGTAAGGACGAGATGTGCCAGCAATAATACCAAAAACAAAGTGCGCATCAAACTGTGGTTACGAGCACCATGGATGATGTTGCGGATACCCAAATGTATACACCACATCACAGAACATGGAAGTCAGGATGATTCTTGAGGGTAGAGAATTACAAAAGTAGCAGAGCGCAGTAACCCATACTGGTTCCACGTCAAAGCCATTAGCAAGATGTCGCGTGTTCAGGACAAGCAATGTAGCCTGACGACTGCAAAGCAGTTATGGAAGGATCTGTTGAAGGTAGCGCCTACCAATCACACAGTCGCTGCTCGCATCGATAGTGGCGTTAAGCCGCCATCTGTTCTCTTTCAAGGGTCCCACGATTCGATACATGATCTTATGGCGGCCTGACACTGTCAGACAGTCCTCGTTTCTTACGACGCAAAAGCATATCTGAAGTATGCCAACGAGCATGGTCAGCCAATGACCTATCGAGAAAGTGCCAAGACTGGGGCTCACGGTGGCGTTATGCATGAGTGCGGATCGTCCTCGATCGGAAAGTGCTCGTGTGCTCAAGCCGTCCTTCCGAAGTGTGCATCGTTGGCCGAAGCGCTTCATGCATACGAAGCATTCCAAGCCCCAATACGAGCTCGTCTCAGTCCCTGCAACCTCTTCACTGGACTGTGTGTTACAATTGTATCGGCTTCCAGGCATCCAAAATCTGTCGTATTGCCCTGCAGACTTCATTTCCTGGTATCTCGACTATACCGACGACTGCCTGCGGAAAATATTACAGGCTATCATGCATTTCCTGCTCTATTTACGAAAGCCTGATCACATTCTCAACGTAAGCGGGACTGGTCTGTACTAGCCACGAGTGCCTCACGAAGCGAGACGCGAAACTATGAAATGCGATTTCACGGTTCGACAAGATTCTTCCTTTATACCTTCACGGCGCGCAGGAATATGCAGCCCCGTGCAGCATAAGCGATACGTGCACCTTATGCTTGCACGTCTCCCTTCCGCCAAGGAGAGGAACGCGTACGCTCATGACAAGACTGCGCTTGGACCTCTCACACCGGACCTCGTAATTACGCGTTATTGATGTCAAACCACAAGGCTCGACCCACCAAGATGGTGGTCGTATCACTCTTCGTGAGACAATAAATCATTGCTTGCCTTTCTTTTTTTTGACTATGAAGTGAATGGCCAGTTTCCAGCTGATAACTTGGACTGTACTCACGTCCGGGCAATGATAACGCAGACTCACCCTGTTGCTTGCTCAAGGTCTACTCCGCACCCTCAGAGCTTCCGTCCATGTCGCTTCCCTGTGCCGAGATGAGTGACAACAGTCTAGTGTCACTCCACCCACGGTTCTACAGTATTTCAGCTGAAAGCTCGACCATTAATCTCATAGGGGGTGTCCAGCTCTATCTCCATCATTATGCTTCAGCGCCTGTTGTTTGGCGATGTGCCGCTTCCATATCCCTGTCCGAGCTCCTTCACGCCGTACAGGAAGATAGATACAGTCGGACCTGACCAGAGCAGACAGCTTCCAAGAACTGATATCCAGATATACCCCTTCCACAGATTTGGGTTGAGCCTTTCGCCGAGTTTCCCTCCTAATACACCCTGTCTCGATGCCAAAGAGTATAAAGACCGTTCCACTCCAATGGCCCTGAAGTCCACTAGCGCGAGAATGGATAAATACACGGTAAGCACAACGCTTGCTTCGTCCTCGACCACCCCTCCGATGCCGATAAAGAGGACCTTGGTTTTCTGGGACGAGAAATGGCGACGACGGAGATGGGAAGTCTTCTTCTACCTCTGGGTTCTTGACCTCGTTTTTCTGCAGTTCTCCGATGCAGACGTCCTTGCGTTTGAGATCCGAGTAGATGACCTGTATACATCGTTGGTTGTCTAATCCTTATAAATGACGGCTTCTGTCGCGTTATCCTCCTTCCCTGCTAATCTGCAACGTCCTTCCTGTTCCTAGTTTGGCATAATACGCTAGCCCGGTGTAACACTCAAGCCTCGAGCAAAAGCAGTTTCCGCCTCTACCCGTATTTTGTTCGGGACAGTGCTCTACAAGTGCACCACTCTCTACTTCAATACCAAGGGATCTGCCATTCCCGCGTAACTGTGACACGCGTCAGCCCGTGTAGGATGGAACGAGGCGGCGTCATACGGGAAGGGGAAGGGTGCGGTAGTTGAATGGAAAGGGTCATTTCATAAGTGGCACGGTTGCAGAGATTCGCCCGATCGATATACAAGAAGATCTGATTTCGAAGGCTATCTATGTATAGCAAGTGCTCACACGGATAATGTAATACCTTTCATCGTCAGTACCTCTACTCCCGTCGATACCATCTATCCTGGCACTTTCGCTCAAAAGTGATGATCGCATCCAAGGCTGTATTTTTCCAAGTCGATTTGGTCTCAAGGAAACTCCTCATCCTCGATACCCTCCCAATATTTCGGGTCCAGAAGCTCAGCGTGCTCACCACTCTCTTCGTCTTCCCCCAAATATTCATCATCAGCATCAAACTCTTCATTCTCTACGCTTCTCTTCTTCCCAACTGGTTCAACAGATACTGGGCCTTGCATTTCCAACTCATATTCTACACCCTCATCCATGCTCGGTGCGGCCCATGGCGCAAAGACAACCTTGAGGTGCCGTCTGCGCTTAACAGACGACCATAGATAGCTGTCGTGCTCACTCTGACTCTTTCCTGCAGCAGCTCGATCCAGCGTGCTCGAGATCTTGAGAACGATTCTGGCATCGAGCTGATTCGCCCATGTCAAGCCCAGTGCTGGCGTCTTCAGATGTTCGAAGGGCGACCAATTTGGGTTGTCGCCCCAGCCTGTGAAGAAGCGTTGCTGGAAGTCGAGACTCATAATCTCATCCTTACGTGCTTGATGCGCGGCTGACGGTTGGCGTTGAGGTTGGAGAGTGGGACCCCGAGTGGCTGGCGGCGGTTGCTTCAGCGCCTGTGTGGGCGGCTGCATTCTTGCGGCAGAATTTGCATGTTGCTGATTTGGTGTGGGCCTTCCATCGGCCTGTGCCTGGGTAGATTGTGAGGATGACTGACTCTGACTGGACATCAACCGGAACTTATCCGGTCGTGTCTGGTCATCGTCGAATCGATCAGCAACCTGGTTCGTGCACACGATTGCAACATTGTATTCGTGCGCTATCTTCCTCAATGACCTTCCTAGCTTTACTAATGCCACAGCTCGTTCACCTAGCACTTTAGGGCTTGCGCCTTGAAACTCAACTCGAAAATTCGCAGCGATCGAGTCGATGACTATCAAACCTACGTCGTAGCGTCTGACAGCTTCAGGCAATTGGTAAGTAGTGACGTGTTCTTGCTTTTCGAGATTATGGGCGGTGACTGTCAGAATGTTATCTGTGGAGGGGCGTTCTTCGAGAGGGAGGTCGAGGTACCGAGAATGGGCTCGCAGGATCTGGTTTAGTCTGACAGTGTTGAGAGATGACTCGGTGGAGAGGTAGAGCGTTCGCCTGCCCAGTCCCTGAGGTGGGGGAAGTTGTGCTGCTAGGAGGAGGGAGAGCACAAATTGGGTTTTGCCGACGGCACTATATGCGGTTGTCAGCACTGTGGTCGAAGGCTGACAGGACGATGTACCTTTCACCCACGATCTCACATACACTGCCTGCAGGGAAGCCACCACCGAGGCACTCGTCAATTCGGGGATCCAGAGTCTTCACGTATTGAGGTGCCTTTGGAGGGGACTCCGTGTGCTCAAGCTTCAACTTCTTCGCTGGCCGCTCTCCTGCATCATTTTGCCCTTGCGGCCGCGCTGGAGGCGGCATGGATTGGCGAGCAAGCTCTGCTTTCAGCGCCTCCGTGACAGCCGCAGCCATGCGCCGTACTTCTTTCAACGGAAGCGGACATTTTCGCGCAGTCTCGACTGGATCGAGGCTGATCAGTTCTGCTGTAGAAATGCCCTTTTTTTCGAGCGAGTATGTCAGGTGCCGCCACGGCGACAGGTCGTAACTGGGTAGAACATCTATCAGGTCGGCCATCGAAGCAGATCGTCTATAGGGTCGTGATTATATCGTATGCGTGTGGCGTGCAAAGCCATGGGAATGAGCCTGAGCGCGGTGCGAAATGCGCACGACTATTCAAAACAAACATCAAGACTCAAACATTGCTCTCCATGGATCAGACGCGTAGTGAAGGTTCAGAAATGAAAATGAAGCGGGCTGATGGCATCGTCGACGCCAAAACACGTGATGCGTTGGCCGAGGCTACCGCAACTTCCTGACCAGGACCGAAAGCTCCCTTTCAGCCATTATCAGCCTTTCTAGTGCAAGAGTCAGTTGCTTTACCGTGCAGCTTACCGTCAACCAACGTGTCATTCTCACAGCTTTAATCTTCGAACGTTCCAACAAGCATGGCGACCCGCACAATAGCTCAACCATGGCTAATGAACAAATACTTCGATCCCATCTTTGCAATCAGCATGGGCTTTTGCGCCGCCGCACTTCGCGTAAGGAGAGAGAGCATCGAACGATTCCCCCAACAGGACAACTCTTATGGCGCATTGTGGTCGAAGGTTGTCGTGAGAGGGAGAGGATATTTCGGATACGACAAGTGAGCGATATGGACTCAAGGATACACACTAGGACATAGATGCAGCTGTGCATAGTCAAGCAATCACAAAGGACTTCTCGGGTTATTAGCCGGATATACACATGGCCATATTGCATGAGCCTTTCAGCACATCGCGACAGGTCAATAGCTCGACAATCTTGACATTGCACTGCTTGATCAAAGACTACCGGCAGAGAACCGGGAGTGTCCTCCTTCCCCACAACAGCGCGCTCAGAAATCATGAACGCGCTCACATCTAGGTGAAGCTCTGGTCCGCAAGCAACTGCAGAGCGATGGAGAAAGGATGTCTCTTCGCAACGACAGCTACTTCTCGTCTACCATCTACCTCGAGTCAGACTGCTAGTCCCCCTGCTTACTCAGTAGCACTAGCATCCTCCTTCTGCTGTACACCTCATTTCTCTATACTAGATACGGTTACAAACCCAGGGAACTCCAAGTATTGAGGGTCAGAATAGTCGACCAGGTTTGCTGTGAGCAAGAGGACGGAACGCAGGTAGCAGACGGAATCAGATTCTAGAGCATGATGATAACAAACGAGGCCAAGACTGACGCCTACCCCTCAGATACATAGCTCGTGCATATATTGGATGCAGGCTGCGTACAGCATAAAGGCATTTACTCCCCGTGAGAGACCTATGGCTGTGAGCATCACTGCCTTGACAACCCTCGTCACCTCTATCGTATCAGTCATTGACACATGGGCTTCTCCAATGCCAACTTCAAGGTCAACTTATTTCTTACAAAGTCTCCTTCACATAAACCATGCTTATTACGAACGTGTTCTTCCAGCTTGGTGCTCCTTTTTCACTGTCTCGATACTCAGATCTAAGCCTTTACTTAGTGACAAATGCTTCACAAATCGTCCCGTATTCCCCTGGGCTCCGATGAACACATCGACCTCGAACATCCTCTTGAGATGCACCAGTTTTGTGACTTGTAGGAAACGGAAGTCCCAAGTTGAGAATGACAGACGTTAGCGCCACACAATCCGCGGACTGGAAAGTATTCGGGTGCTTCGGAGTCTGGAATAATGACTCGATGATTGCTAGATGTTGTGTAGTCCGAGATCAAAGGGTATCTGACGCGCAAAATATCACGACACCGGGATTTAGTGTGGAGTCGTTTAATGCGAGATGTGTCTATGCTCAATGGCCTTAGCGGTGCCATCGGGTAAACATTGCTGCCATCGAAGAGAACGAACTTGAACAAGGCGGATTCGGATTCACCTTTCAAGATTTTGATGCCGCGTAAAGTGATGTATCGTCTATGGTTTCACAGGAGTAATTAGTGGCGTAGGCTCGTGTTTGCTGTCGGTTGGACTTTCCTTCGCAGTTGTTCGTCGTATCCCGCGATGTCTGTTGGTGTTGAAACAGTCTTGTGATTGACCTCTTTGACCCTCACTCCAGCATCTCCAAGCACGAAATTCCATATCATGATACGGACCTCAGCAGGCAATCGCTCGAGTGAGCTGCTGCCATGAGTGCAGTGGGAGGAAGTCTTGACTGGGCTGCATTTCGGCCCGCTTGGTCCGAGTGGTTGGTACAGTTAGGGGTGATGTCAATACCACCTTGCAACAGTATCCCTGAGTAGTATTTGACAACAATTGTGGTGAATGCTGAAGATTGCAAGTCGGGCTAGTGCAATGAGAAATAGGTAATTCCACTTGAATGAGTAGGGGACAGAGGATCCGGCCTTCGGACACTTCCCTGAACACAGGCGGTGGAATACTGTGATTGCAGCCAGAGCAATCGGCGCATACCTGCACTTTCTCGAGAACGCAACCAATGGGGACGTCAATTCCAGCTCCCCTACATTTTACTCACAATGCGGTGCCTGGGTTCGCCCAAGCGACAGAAAATATTCAGCCCGTATCGAATATGATCTGTCGATTTTACGTCTTGGTCATGGAGACACGCATGTATGACCGTAATTCAACCTCTCGTCGTCCTCACATTAGCCCCAATCATAACTCGATCAACCATTTCCCTCTGTCGTCCGAGGAAGCTTCTTGGTTCTTCAAGATCCTGACCTCCTTTTAGTCGCATGAGCGCAACTGCGCCACCGCCAGTGCCACTACCAAGCGTGGCGAGTCGTTGGTTCTGCTCATACCATGCTGAAGATATCAGACGAATCTCTCTTTTGAGGTTCTCAATAAGCACATCTTGCTCTTCAAGTTGCTGTCCCATCTCACCTTCACTTTTTGGCTCTTTGGGCTCCTGCTCTTTCTTGTCTGGCAAAGCAGGTCGAGACTGTAATTCTTGGATAAGTTCACTCTGCTTTCTCGTATGTTCAACAAGCGCAATATTCTTCGTCCGAACTTTCTCAAGCATGACGACAAGCTTCTTCTGCATCTTTATGCCTGATTCGCGCTCTTGTGCAGTGCCAGCGTGCATCTGTGCACGCATGGCTGACATGATGGCTCTGAGCTCATCTTCTGAGATGCCGTTGTCGTTCTCGTTGCTTTCGCGGTTAGCTGCGCTTGAACTGTTTTCTTTGAGGAGTGCCTCGGTGAGCCTCGCCTCTGCGGCCGCAAAATCTGCCTCTGAAAGCTCGAGCTCCTGAGTCTCGCTGTCGTCTCCCTCTGGTACCGTCTCGCCACTCTCTTCTCCTTCTCCTGCTGTGGTCCTCTGCGACGGTCGCTCGTCTTCGTCATCATAGTCTCTTAACCTTCCTTGCAAATCCTCTACATCCTGTTTCGCTCGGCGTAGCTGTTCCTCAGACTCGCTATACCTCGTCTGCAGCACATGGTAATCAAACTCCAGTCGTTTCTTCATCTCGTTGACCTCGTACCTTTCCTGCTCTATGGCGGGTAACAGCCTTCTGTATTCGTCCACTTCCCTTGCTAGATTGCCCTCACCCACAGCGCGTGTATCACTCTGTCGTAGCTGTGCTTGGAGATCTATGATTTTCTGCTTCATGGAATTGTTCTCCCGCTCCATTTCTTGCGTCGCCTCCAGCTTTTGTCTGTACTTTTCTGCTGTGTTTGCTTTCCGAGCGAAGCTATCTCGTTCGATCTTAATCTCATCATAGTCATCTTGAAGCTTCTGCGTTCTTTCTGCCTTGATCTTGAGCACTTCATTGTTCTTGCGTAGACCTTCGATATCTGTCTCGTACTCGGCTACCCGTGCTTCTAGAGATGCGATCACTGCCTCTCTCTGCGCATCTGTAGATTCTTTTGTGCTTCCTGTTCTGCCCGAAAGGACAGCAGTTAGCCGATCGTTAGCCTCGGAAAGTTCGTCTCGAGTACGAGTATGGCTCTCTTGAAGGGTGCTAAAGCGGGTGTTGAGATCGTCAAGGTGCCGTTGGAGTTCGCGCTTCTCATGGGCTATTCTTTGGCTGTCCGCTATCACTTTCGCTAGGCGCTCTTCGAAGGCCAGATCCGAGGTCGGTGCGCCGGCCGAGGGCGGTCTCTGTTCAGCTGGTGTTTTCCGGCTGGTTGCCTGTGGGTATGGCTCGCCCTCTGTGTACTCTGTTTGGTCCTCGTCTGCACTTTTTCCGCCATCTTCGCCTCGATCTGCCTGAGCTGTCTGCGCCTCCTGCAATGTTTCCATCAACACTCGTTGCACGCCCTCTGGCAATTCCTGCATGGGCTCAAGGAATCTTATTCGTTCTGGCCCGTTCACGGCTGCCACCACACAGAGCTTGAGCAGCAGAACGACGTCTGGTAGACTATCATGCTGTGCAATGGCTTTCAGATCTGGGTTGATCTTGCGACCTGAAGCATCCTCGAAGGTGGGTAGAGAGTGCTCGCACGTCTCGATAAGGAAGATTGAGAGGGCGTCGTAAAGGTGCTTCAGATTCGTCCACTTTGGTATCCATGACTGAGGGCTGTTTGTGTCGAGGCGGGATGGGTCTTCTGGTAGACTACCAGGGAAAGAAATGTGGTCGATCAGTTCTGATGTTCGTCAGCGATGTAGGGACGGTAAGGAAGGAGGCCGCGCACGTAAGAGCTTCCACAGCACTTCGCCTGTGGCCAGCTCATCTACCGTAAAGAATGGTTCGGTGACATGTAATGAGTTGACCCAGTTGATGAGGCCTGCAGCGACATCGTCCTCTGTTGCCATAGCTCAGGTCGAATCGATCATGCATCTTCGGCTAAGCGACTGTGCTTGAGCGTTATGAGACTGGCAAACGAGAAAGCAGGCCAACCATGCATGAGGAGGTAGGTAGTTGGCTGAGGTCCGGAGTAGTAATCGCAGATCGCGACTCCATATCGATCGGCGGCATGCCGCTCTCACGCGTAGATTTCACCGAGCCGGTTGGCCAGTGACGTAGCACGGTCCATACCAGGGAGCAGAGGGTGAAGAGGAGCGTCCAGAAAGGAGCAATAATGGTACGGGAGCTCTAACTTGTATGATACCAAAACAGACCCCTCAGTAACGCTACTGCGAGTAGCATATGCGGTCGGCATCTTTGTAGCTGGTTTCCCTTAGACCGTGCTCAACGCCAGACCATGCTCTATACCGTCCTTCGCTGCCATGCACAGATATTTTGTTGTAACTGGCCAATACGCTGCTGCTGGGAACTCCTATGGCGACGAGTCCTTCATGCTTTCGTCGGCGTCTAATGCTTCCTTCCTCAACTGCAAACTCGCCTCCATCTCTGGGTCGTCGCCGGTATCACTCTTTCCGTCTTCGTCCTCACTCTCCTCTTCAGTGCCAGATACGTCTTCTGTATTCGTTGTCGTGCCTTCTGCGCCGCTAACGCTCATACCTTCCTCGACCAGACCCTTCTTCGCTCCCTCAACAGCGAGTCGATCAGCTTCGATGTTACCCTTATCCGTGCCGTGCCCCTTTACCCACACGAAGAGTGTCTGCTTTCCAAAACCGTCCCTCTCGTCGATCTTCTCTCGAATCTCCTGCACAATGTCCTTGTTCTCTACTGGCTTTCCACGACTATTCTGCCATCCGTTTCGTAGCCAATTCTTGTACCAGTTCGTCACACAATCGATCGAGTATCGACTGTCGGTAAAGATCGTCACGTCTCGATGACTTGGCGCAATGTCCAACGCCCTCTGGATAGCTGTTAATTCTGCTCGCTGGTTGGTCTGTTTGGTGCCCTTCAGTGCTTCGGAGATATTTCTATACCGCCATGTCAGTTTCCGTCGTTTCGATTTAGATGGTGCTCCTCGTGCTCGCCAGTCTATCGTATACAAAGGGATCTCGGGTTTGGCTGGTGTAGCAGGAGGAGAGGTAGAATGAGAATGAGAGTCATACTCAAACGGTGCCGGCCCAAAATATACTCCCACGCCTGCTCTTGCTCCAACTTGTCCGTTACTCAGAGACGAGCCATCTGTGTAGATTTTGAGCATGCCTGGCGGGTCTCCTTCTCGTGGTACCAGCTTTGTTTTGTTCTTCTCCTCTTCTGTTCGGTTTCGTATGGTGCCATCAGGGTCGAGCTTGATGTTGGGATCGAAGCCGTCCTCTGCCCCAGGTGGTAGTGGCCCTCTCCCTAGCTCGAACGTATTACCAGCTTTGTCCTTTGCAACATAGTCGCCGTTGGTGACCATGCCAGCTGCTGAGTTCTTCGTTATCAACCGGCGTATCTCTTCCTCTGGACTTATGCCGGAAGTCACATCATAGGCTGACTTCCTCTTGCCCTCATTCACAAATGCCTCCGCTTCTGCTCGCGTGCTGAACTTCTTGTGCTTGGGGTTTCGAAAGCCGCTGATTTGGGCTTGTGCTGAAGGCCAGTCGGTATAGACGCCAGGTGTTTTGCCTTGCTGTACTGCGTAGAACTTCTGCTCGCCAGGTGCTTTGCTAGCTTGGGGTATGAGCTTGCCTTCCACAAACGCCTGTGCATCTTCTTTGGAAAGAAATGATTTGACTAGGATGACCTTAGCTAGTGAACGATGCAACAAGCATCCCCAACCTACATGAAGCACCCTTCTGGCCAGTGACTTGAGCTAGACATTGATCCCACGTGTCGTAGACACCAGGCTCTTTCCCAACTTTAACAGCATAATATTTCTTCTCTGCCGGTCTTTTCCTCTTCTGGCCAGCAACAGCAGGGACTGGACCCGGAGTGGGAGAAGCTTTGGTAGCTGTAGGTTGTGTCATCTTGAGAACTTGACCTTTATTGAGGCATAGGCGGAGGGAGGAGAGTTGCTTAAGGAAGGAAGGCACTTTGGGCAAGTGGCAGCTGTCGAAAGCCGGCAGGATAATGCTCAAGCGCGCGTCAGACGGGAGATAGAGCTCGTTTGTTGTGTTTCTGGTAGTGCTCGTGAATACCAAAACGTGGCTGTGGGCTTGTCAAGGGAAGACGTGAAAAGAGTGAGGTTAGCAGTGACAGCGGAAGTGCAAAGCAAGCCTGCGTTTTCGGATAGGTTGGGGGTGTTGCAGGGCCTGTCACGCCTGGTGCCCACTTAGCTCGTCAGAGATGCGCCTGTGGTGGGTATCTCTTGTGAGGGGTACCCAGGGGGGACATTACTGGGGGGCATTTCGAGGTGTGATGCCAGAGGCGGAGCCATAAACACCGGCTGCGGAGTTGCAGAAACCATCAGAAAGTGTATAAATCTGACACATCATCGGGTACGCCTAAGAGCGTAAAGGCTCACAGATTGACAGGGAATGTCACACTCTATATTGGGTGTGAGAGCCGCTAAAGTGTACAACAGCAACTAGAAGACGAATCCCTATTCGGGCCTCAGCTCGAGACACCCCCTTCTAAGCCTTCTTTCCTGCCTCCAACGTTCCACCGCCGTGCTATGCAAGAGCTGCTTCCCATGAATCTGGTGAAAGTGAGTTACATCTCGTAGTGAGAGCAGACCTCTCACGAGAATAGCTACTTCTCCTTTTGAATCGTGCCATTGGGTTGTCCCTGCCGGTTTACACCGAAATGGACGTGGCCACCGTCCTGCCTCGGCATATCCCCTAGTTTCTCATTCTCATCCGGGTCGACCGACTTCAAATGTCCGAGGTGCTCAGCATGTCCATCGGCATTTGCCTCAATATCATCTGGCGTCCGCGGCGTCTGAGCGCCCGAACCTCCCATAGGCGAGTTGATGATCCTGACAGGTCTGCTCGGCTCATCTAGTCCGTTTTGACTTCTTTGCCCAAGCATAAAGGTTGACGGCGTCGGTGGCTGGCTTCTATCGTGGTTCTGATTGTTACGTCTCCTCGAATATGAGGCGGGATCTTGCAGTCTCCGCATGTCAACTGATCCGGGCTCATCCCTCTCAGTGCTTCTCCCCGTGCTCCTCTCCATGCTCAGTGCTGTGGTTAATTGTCGCGGCGCATGGTACCCAAGCTTACCCAGTGGTATACTCAGGCCGTGAACGACAATACTCGTAGTAGCGAGGAACCAGATTACTATCCTCATCACTTCTTGCAGCCGTACTGCGTCTTCCCGCACTTGACCATCGACGAGGACTTGGTTGAGGAAGTCGATGCTGACATACAAGTAGAACACGGCTGATACACCAATCGGCCCAAAGAACCCAACGATTACTGCTTGTCGCCAGCCGTCGATCTCCTTAAGATGACGGTGAAATGCCAAAATCATAGGGAGTCGCCTGAACAGGAGGATGAGAACACCTAGGAAGATAAGCCGGTAAATCGGTATCACATCGTTCACTCGGTACTCGCGCCACGGTATTATCGCGCCATACCACATGAACACGACGATATTGAGAAGCAGGTCAATCGTAGGCTGAAGAGAGTCATCTTCGGTTTCCTGACGGAACCTCTTTAAGTCAGTCTTCGTCTCACATGAACTTGGGAAGTGCTTGCATACCAATCGTCCCACGTGAACGCGTTTCCAGCCACAAAACAAGCCAGCACATCATCACTGCCGATCATGCCGCATGTGCCTGTGATGAAAAGTGCTATCGAGATAGCGAACACTAAGAAGCTCTCCCTGTCCACGAACTTCTTTTCCTCTGCGAAATGCAACAACTCCTTCGCAATCCAGCCCACGACCGCCCCGTAAAGCACACTAAGAATAATTGTGTATCCCCACATCTCGCCAAACCACAGTCCAATTCCATGTCCGACTGGTTGAATTCCATCACGTCCGTTGTACCGAATGATATAGAGTGCAAGGAAAAGAAACGGATAGCCGAGTCCATCGTTGGCGCCAGACTCGGCGATGATGAGTCTCTGTAATTCCTTGGGGATGTTCTTGTCCGCAAACTTTCCCTTCACAATACTGTTGCTCAGCACTGGATCGGTCGGCGTAACACACGCACCGATTGCAAGCGCGTGCAAGAAGGGCAGATGCGGAACCATGGCCCAAACCAGCAAACTGGCACTGATCCACATTATCGTCATGCCTGGTCCAAGCAAAATCGCCAGGCTCCGCCATTCAGTCCTTAGATACCGATGAGGAAGCTGCACGCCCGCGAGCACCAGTTGGACTCCTAGAACAAGACGCGAAAAGTAAAGAGTGATCAAATCAATGTTCTCCTCGGAACCCAAGGCATACTCGTAAGGGCGTAGCCAGTTCGCACCATGCGAAAAAGCTACTCCTACCAATAAAGATAGGAGTGCTTCCGAAAGATAGAAGCGTTCTTTAAGGAGGTAGGAGACAAGTCCGAACAGGCTGATGAAACCGCCCAGGAAGGCCGTCACTATGTTGAAATTCGTGACGACTAAAGTCGGCATTGTGTGGTCGTTCTTGTTCGTGCAGCTCCAATTGACGCGTATGGTCTAATATGTGGTCGACGAATGTTAGGCTGTTGCCAAACGACGTTATTGCGCCAACAGTGGTAATAGGTGTGAAAGCCCGAGTCTCAGATTCATAGATGCGGATTGCTACATAGGAAATGATTCAAAAGCATCGGCATTGAGACTGAAGAGAACAACGAAGAGGGTGTCAGAGCCGAACTGAGGATCGGCAGCGGCAATACAAGCAAAACTCAAGATATGACACTTTGAGGCTTAGTATGGCATGAAGCTTGATAGAATGAGCTTCGCCCGGCTTGGCGCCCTCCGTCCTGCCGCTCCTCCGCCTTGCCGCAACTTCTGTTAGCTAATGGATGCAGTTGCATTATGGGATCACCGGCCCTAGCAATGTGGTCGAGCAGCGGCTGTCTCCTTGTTCCCGGCGCTCTAGAGCGTCGGGGTGTCACCCAAGTCCAGCCTAGACAGCAGCGGAGGTTGCCAAGGAGGCTCATCTGGGTACACCAATGTATCAACTTCGCTCCTGCCCGGCGCATCCCTCCACGTCCAGACAGTGATATTCCTTGGACCGACTACAAACTCTCCGAATCCATCCTTGTCTATCTGAACGCCACTCCAGCTAGAGCCCATCAGATCCGTAAAGACTTGCCCAGCGCATTCTTTTGGGACCATTACCTTTTTCTTCTTCCATGACCAACTGATTGACACAAGCACAACAAGCGATATTGGCCCATGTGTGGAATGCTGCCACTGTCTCTGCCAAGCGATGCAGCTCGTGTCCTTTCCCACGAACAAATCCCTCGTGACCGAAATGCTGGTCGAGAAGTGGTCTTTCTGCACACCGTAGGCGAACAGCTGCCTTGCTTTGACTAGCCTCATAAGGCGTCCTCCGCAGGCTGGGGGTCTAGGATGAGGACCTGACGTACCAAAGACATCACCCCAGAAGACACAAGGGTGGCCACTTCGCTGTAGGAGGATCAAAGCGTAAGCGTGAGGAATAAACCATGGTTCAACAGGAGCTGCCAACGACTGAGTTTCCTGAGTGTCATGGTTGGTGACGAATGTTACTGCTCGCTTGGGCTGCAGCTCAACCAATGAGCCGGAAAACACTCGTCTCAAGTCACGTACCCTGCCGTTGGAGATCTCGTGGAAATTGTACATGAGGCCCACATCAAACATGTGCAGTTGTCCGCCAAATGTCTTATCCATATGCTTACTCAGAGCCAGTGAATTCCTTGACCAGTACTCGCCAACGAAGAAGTAATTGCTCCCATCTGCATCTGCGGCTCTCTTCACATAGTCGATGTACTCCTTCTGAAAGCCTGCTGAGTAGTGTTTGATGGCGTCCAGTCTCGTACCCCTCACCCCAGGCAATTCATGAGATAACCACCGGCCCCAATTTTTGACGTCTTCTCGAACATTGGCATTGCCATAGTCGACATTGGCGCACATGAGATAGTCGTAGTTACCATTCTCTGACTTTCCTACATCCTGGGCCCAACCTCTCTTGCTGCCATCGGGTCGCACTCCCACAATCTTGTAAATGCTTTTCTGCCTGGTTTTGTTGTCCCAGTCAATACCGCTGAAGTGGTCCTTGTTGTACTTCAGCTGGCTATACTTGCCGTCGCGAGCGTCATAATTGAATTTCGTCCATGCCTCGATAGTCAAAGAGCTCTTATCGAGCTCCTTGGTTCGGTGTCTCGAATCAACCCTGACAGCTTTAACCTCCTCCGTGCCATCTGCGGCAGCTCTATGATTGAAGATAGCGTCGAAGATGACGGCCATTCCCAATCTCTGAGCCTCCCTGCACAGCGCTTGGAGCTCCTGTTTTGTACCCCACTTCGTGGCAACGCTGCCTTTGGCATCAAACTCACCTAAATCATAGAGGTCGTAAATGGCATAGCCATTGTCCATTGGATTACTCGCCTTGCATGCTGGCGGGATCCAGATTGATGTGATTCCAAGGGCCTTGAGCTCGGGCAAGAGCAGTGTCAGATTCGTCCAGTGGGTCATCAGCTTGTTCTTCAGCACATCATTCCTGGCATCCCGTATGAGCTGGGGAATGTTGGCTGGTAAATACCATTCAAACCCCTGGAAGATGGTCTTGTTTTCGCATGGTTTAGGGTCGTCGTTGGTGATGTTGACGACCGGTGGCCGATACGTCATTGCGGGTTGCAGTGTTAGGTCTATAGGTACATGAATGCCAGCGTTAAGTCACAATATGCAATGTCGGTGACTCAGGTACAATGCATAGCGCTATGGTCGTAGTCTCTGGGTCCATTGATCAGAACGGTTAGGAAGCAGCATTCGGATATTGGGGCTTGCATTTCTCAATTGCCCAGATCCATGCTCGTGGAGAATGGTGGAGTAAATGGCCAAGAATCACCTACTAGTACTGTTATCAATCTTGCTTTGGATGTATTCCATGCCTCTGAGTGTCTCTAGGTTGACCATATTCGAGCTCAGTCATGTTTGGGGTACAGGATACTGTCAAGACCTCGCAGACAGGGATGCAAAATGTTTTGATAGTGCTCGTTGCGAACTAGGAATTGGCTAATCCCTTTTGGATCTAGTGGATGCTTCTTCCTCTGGCAAGAAATCTGAAGCAAGATGGTTCCTTTTGTCCATCCTCTTCCACCATTAACACATTGTGTAGGCGCAGCACATAGCAAGCGCAAGCTTCGATCGGGGATTTTCGAGAAGTGCTATGAGATAGGATAGACGTGTCTCCTTGTTACTATACCTAGAAGTATACGCTGTAAATGCGGGCACACATTCAGGTCTCGAGTTCCTGGACGACAAGAAAAGGAGATCGGCTGATGGTCGGTGTCCGGAGTTCAATATTAGACGTTGCCAAGGCTTCAAGCCATCTGGTGGCTTACATGAAGCTACGGAGTAAATCCCTGTACGACTCCTCGATATCGTGCCATGTATCTTGTGTGCGTATGTCTATTCACTGTTTGAAGTACCTGCAACGTCTCACAGAGCATAGCAATCATAATTCGCAGCACTCAAACCACAATGGCAGCCCCAGTAGCAGTCCGAGGCCTTTTGCTTGGCAAGAACCCGGCCCACCTTCAGGCCTGCGTCGACGCAGCATCACCAGATTGTGAAAGTAAGACGCCATTTTCTTATCTATACAACCTCTAATACAGTCTACAGTAGTGCGCAAAGCTTCAAGCGTCGATGATGCCAAGAAAGCCCTGGCGGATCTGCTAGACGGCAAAGAGATCCAGTTCGTGGTCCAGGGCGGCGGCTTCACGATGGCCGATTTCGAAGAACTTCACCAGGGCAGCGCGACATCAGTACCTTGGTTCAGGCCGGAGACTACGAAGCCAGGTTATGATGGACCGCCACCTACAGGACCGCCATCTCCAGAAGTCGTGGCGTCGAAACTACGAAAAGGTCTCGACGAGCATGTTGAGGATATAAAAGCGGGGAAGGGTGCCGGGGAAATATGGTACTTCTGATCGTGACCATCTACATTCCTTGCTGCAAACCAACTGCCTGAAAGTACAAGTACCACAAATTATAGCCTACTCCTCCAAGGGCGGGACATAATCTGGGTCCCTCTCTCTTTGCCTCATCAAACTCTGCCTCGTCCTCTCCACCAACCTCTCATTTTCCGCATCTTGCCCATCTTTCTCCTTCTTAACCTTCAATCTCAACCTCCCTTGACTCCCCCTCCCCTGGAAATCAAGCATCCATTCCAAAGGCAACTTCCCTTTCACCGCCCCGTCACTTGTATCCTCGGCCTCAGGACTAACCCAGCTATAACCTGCCTTAAGCACGATATTTGCGAAGATCGTGAAAACGCCCCAGCCCACCCGCCGAATACTGTAAGGCGGATACTGCAGCACCAAGCTACTCTGGCGAAACGTAGGATGCAGGAAAACCTGTATCTCCTCGATAATGTCCGTTCGTGAGGCGCGGACGAAGAACCGCCACTCGTGGATGTTTCTGTCGTCTTCGCTCTCGCGTCGTTGCAATCTGTGCTCGTTGCCAATGTACACTGTTACGGTTTCGATAATCGCGCCGTCCTCGTCCTCGGCACCGAACGGCGCTTCTTCTTTGCGCGAGGCGTAGGCGATGGGGTACTTGCCCGAGAGGTCCGCGATCCGCTCTCGATCAAGCAAGGCGACGGTTGAAGTCCTGCACATTGGACATCGAGCCTCAATCTCGTTCGAAGGCAACAGCATCGGCTCATCGATGTCAAGGCCCATAGTCATCTGATTTATTGACACATCGGCCCAATGCGAGAAGCATGACTCACAGAATATGTGCCTACAGGTTGTTTTAACAGGGCGAAGGAGGAGCAGGTGGCAAATTTGGCAAATGTCGTCTTCGTCTATTGCTTCTTCTGCAGGTGATTTCTGCCGCTGCGCTCTTCTAGACGGTGAGCTGTTAGATGGCATGTCTGAGACGCCTTCGTGATCGTTGTTGGAAGTCTCTCTCGGACTCTTCTGTCGCCGCGTTTTCCTGCGGGTTGAGCTGGTTTCTCGCATTGCTGATGAGGTCCTTTTGTTTGACCCTGGCATAGAACAAAGACCTGGTTGGTGCCTGGCTTAGATGGCGGCGTTCAGTCAGGGTTAATACCCACAAAGGGTCTCAAGCAAATAGACGGTCACGTAAGGTGCCTGTGTCGATACTGCGTGGAGTATCATTACTAGAACAGGAATAGGGCGAAGCTTCTGTGGCTTTGCCGCCTACTTCAGAACATTAACATCAGTTATCAGCTTGTGACCCAGGGTATACTTATGACCCAGTCAAATCGGTAAACCGCTTTTTGAAAAGCCTCTGCCCCTTAAGTATTCCTACGTGTTATTTTAAGTAGGCTATACTCTACGATTACTACGTCGATTCTCTACGTCTAAATACTCATTTTATTATATATTAATGTGGTTATTACTACGTAAATAGCTGATTCCGAAGTGGTTTTTTTTCGACTTAGGAAAATGAGTTTCGGCAAAGTTGCACTTAGGAATTTTATTCGGAAAAGTTGCAAATTTATGTGGTGACTGGGTCACAAGTATACCCTGGGTCACAAGCTGATAACTGATGTTACTCCTTACCCAACCTCTGTGTAACAACCATAGATTGAAACAAGTGTGGAGGCACCGGACTCAAGCTCATATACATTTCTCTTGGTCATTACTCACTCAAACTCGTTAAGAGCACTAAAATTGCTCTTGGGATCAGCCCAGAGCTCTAAAAAGCTGAACAGCAGCCTGGCCAAAGACTGCTGAAACGCATGAAAATAGCCCAGTAGCCCTTGTCTAAAGCAGAACCAATGAACTCGCGAACATGACGATGTACTACCTTACCTCCATCTCCCTCAGCTTGCTAGGAGCATTCCCGCCTTTGTTTCTCCTTCCTAACAGTGTCGAATTGTCCAAAGTGAGTTCGAACGGTTGTTTGTTACGCTTACCAACACTCTGCTTCGCCGCCGCGGCCACAGCAGGGCTGTGCTGACCATATCCACGCTCTTGCTGTTGTCTACTTTGTGGTACTGCAGCAGCTCGAGCCTGGGCTGCGGAGGAAGGCACTGTACCAAGATTCGTAGACTTCATCTTAGCTTCCATACTTGAGACGTCAGAAGGTGCTTGTCCTTTTGGTACCTTGGCTGGCACATCCTCTTCGTAGTCTCCGTCTTCGTAATCATCATCGTCTTCATTTAGCGGATTGAGGCCACCTGGTACACCTGCGCCTCTGTAGCCTTGCTTGAAGTTTTTACGTCGTTTAGCTTCCTCCTCTTGTCGGTGCACTGCATAACCAACATCGAAAACTTCTCTTAGGTTCACAGCACCTGGTGATCGGAAGTCATTGCGCCGGCCTGGTGTGCCTGGTGTCATGAGGCCGTAGTCCATGTTACCACCTAGCTCCTTCTGTCGGATTGCTAACGGCGTAGCTAGTGGCGGAGCGTCTGCGGCCGCATATGTTTCTTCGTTCGACTTTTTTATCCAGGGATGATCAAGAAATTGCTCGATGGTATATCTCTTGTCAGGGTCGACCGTTAACAGATGTGAGACGAGGTCTTGGGCAGGTTTGGAAATGTCGTCCCACCATGGTGACAAGAAGGTATACTGGCCTCTAGCCACCTTCTCAGTCAAGACTTGGATGGACTCGTCGTAGAAAGGAGGAAAGCCACAGAGCAGTGTGTACAGTACGCATCCTAACGCCCACATGTCCACGGACTTGCTGTATCGTTCATCCTTAACAATCTCAGGAGCAGTGTAGCCAACAGTACCGCATGGTGTCATCGTTTGGGAGTCCCAAACCACCTTTGATAGACCGAAGTCTGCAATCTTGATTTGACCAATGCCGCCTGCACCGATACCAGAGACGAATTCTCCTTCGTCAGCTTTGTCCTCGTCCTCAGGTCCTCGCGGCTGAGGGTTTCTGGTTGGAATGAATGGTACCGGATAGAACAAGAGGTTTTCTGGCTTAATATCGCTAACAGGGTATTAGTTGGACCGGTTCAAGGCAAGGACGTATTGGTACACTTACCGATGCACAACACCTTTGTCTTCATGAAGATACAATAATGCCTCTGCCACCTGAACAATCACATGCCGACTTAGATCCTCGCTGAAGTACGTCAACCGAACAATTTGGTGAAACAGCTCTCCGCCTGGACATAATTCTAGGACAATATAATAGTACTGTCGTGACTCAGAGAAGTCGACCAATTTGACAATGTTGGGATGGTCCAGCTGTCGCATTATTTGAACTTCCTTCAGGATATTCGCTCTCTGGTGGGCCAAAAGTCAGTACATCCTGAGCACACGTAGATAGAGCATCCTCGATATCGTCAGGACGATTTAGAAAGCAAAAGAAAAAACATGCTGACCTCCACTCCTTTTGGTTGTTTCTTGAATTCCGGATGCAAATGAGCGTCGCCCTGTAATGTCAAACGTTGGCCGAAGTCATAACAACAAATGACGATATCGAGGATTGCTTGGGGTTGCTCCTAGTAGAAGGCTTACCTGATTTGAGTTCATCTCAAACTTCCTCACCACCTTGATCGCGACTTCGGCTCCGGTCTGGGTATCTCTTGCTCTGTAGACATTACTGAAAGCGCCATCACCCATTTTTTCAATCAGGATAAAGCGTTCAAGACCAGGATATCGGGGCATCTTCGCGGCTTTCTCTCTTTCGTCAGCGACAAGGGCAGCCAAGTCTGCCTGATTGATCTGCATCTTCTGGTTCTTGCCAGTCATGTTGGCGGCGTTGCCAGCAGCCTGGGCAGCGATATTGCGGTTGTCACCACCACCTGCTACACTGTATTCACCAGCATTCCCTCCTGGTGCTTGATAAGCAGCCTGCTTCTGGTGACCTATGTTTGGTTCACTTATGCCATGGTGAGGGGCCCTCTGTTGCTGTGCATGGACATTCGATATATTGGTTGTAGGTTGATCCCTCGGTGGATCTGCGCCTCTGGCTTGTTTTCCATGTCGGATGAAGTTTTTGAACTGCTGTATATGCGTTGACATCTTTGCTGGTTTGTCTGTAGACGACGTCGATGGTATTGAAGACAAATTGAAATGGAGAGAACTGGATGCAGCTGACAAAGCGACAATCGGTAGGAACGGTTGATGACGTCGTTATCCGAACTGTTAGCAGCCAGGGAGTGACCTTTCAGTCTCGGCGCTTCTCTAGGAACAGGAAAGGTAGGGCGGATGAAGAAGACGAGTGCGACCAGTGACCGACAACGGGTGTACAAGTGTCTTTGCAGGACGACTGAGTGAAGTCTAGATGTAGGGTGATTAAACTAGGAAACAGAAGCTAGTTCCTGCAGAATTACGCAACTTGGCAAGTACCAAGAAGTGCAGATAGATGCCTTAAGAAAGAGTTTCAAGTTGACCACGTTGCTCAGCCTTTCTGCACAAGGAAGCAACCGGCAAGTCAAAAGGCAACAATCTGAAAAGCATGAAGCAGCATCAAGAAAGCACGACCACCCGGGAGTTCTTTGCAGTTGCAAGGCAGGCATAAGGCCTACATCGAGCCTGGCGATGACTGCTACCGATACAAGCTTACAGATGTGGTCACCGTCGTCACCGTGCTCACGCGGAAAGGAACGAAACACGAGTCCTTGGAGCACTCCAGACTCCCTACCCATGGATAATAGCCAGTGATATCGCCGCAAGTCCGCTACGAACTTCTGCATGATGCCGTCATGGCCCACCGCGCACGCTTTGACCAATGAGCAATGACATCATGTTTGTTGGCTAGCTCACATCCGCCCTGCGTCTGGTAGCGACTTCTCGGCGCCTTCGTCGCTTGCAACCGGCCAACGAAAACGTCAGTGCTGCTTGAATTGACGGAACAGTTGCCAAGTTAGAGGAAATTATTGTTTCAACCTGAGAAGCTGGATGGCATTTCAACCTGAGAAGCTGGATGGCATAATAGTGCATTGAATGTACCAAGTAAATTACTGTTTCTATGCGATCATCCTTGGCCGCTTCCGCTTGTTGTAGATGTCCGACCCTCCCTTGACTGGAAGGAGCACTTGCGTGGTGCTTACTGCAGCCATGACGGAGAGATCGACACAAGCTTGAACAGCTCTCAGACCACTGATGTCCAAACAACTTCCAACCACTTTTGATCCTTGAATGAACCGAGACGAGATCCATACGGATGTGCTCAATAGTGCCTCCGCCAAAAGCACTTGTTAGTAATCGCTGCTGTGTGTATTGTAGTACAAGAATAATGATACATGTAAAAAGCGTTCGTCATGGCCGTAACATTCGTACAAAAAACTGAAGTGGTATCGATGATCGTATACGAGAACGCTCAGAAGTGGTGTTGTCAATGCTGAAGGGAATGTTTATGTGAGGCTCAAAAACGTCCAGTCGAGAAGGTGTACTGTAGGAACTGTTGTTCACGGTTATGCTACTTCGGTATAGGAGATGGGTCGTCGATTGTGTATCGAAGGCTGAACATGATCTTGAAGAGTGCTAGATCCGAGGGACCCTGCGCTGATTGCTCGTACCAATCCTGAAGTGATGAAATATCCCAGTCTGAGCTGTACATGGCAGCAAGGATATCCTCTGTGTTGGACATGGGATCATGTAGAAAGCCGTTGAGGCGAGCAGTTGCTTGTTCTCCAGCTTGAGCTTCGGCATACGGTACGATTCCATACCGTTTCGACCTCCGTGCTGTTTTGGTCGGTTGTTCAGGCTCGGGGTCTCTTCTCATAGATTGTGGGCGACTTTGACGAGGGCATGCAGTTGGTAAGAGCTCAGACTCGAATGGTGGTGTCTCTTCTGGATTCTGAGATCGGGTAGGCGAATTGCTCGTGGAAGCTATCTTGGGGCAGTAGCTGTCACGAGATTTACCATCCCAATCTTCGAAGTATCCGGACTAGAATATCTCAGCATGATGTCTACCGATGAACGTTGTTTGACTCACCCAAGTATCACCGGCCGAAGATGATGATGATGATGGATCAAAGTATGAAATTTCTGAATCCGTACTTTCGGTGTGTTTATGACATTGCCAAGGAGGCTGCTGCTGCCTGGTAGTTGTTGCCATTTCGACCACGAAGTCCTTAGGCTGAGCCTCACAACGAGTGTTTGCTAGGTGCGATACAGGTGCACGAATGAATGACTTAAAGAGACCATGAAGCGAAGGTGAGAAAGGCAATAGGCAGCTTGTAAGTCACATTAAAAGCGATCACCAGAAGACCGGCGTCTCAGGCTGGCAAGACTGAGAGGATAGTATATGTACTAAGTATGCGAAGGACAAGGCCTACCAATGGAAACGCCCAGCCGGGTTGGCTGCCCTATTATGCGTTCGTCAACAAGGATTAGACTTTGGGTTCCTGGTTGTTGCGTGCTGTAAGGATTTGTTATGAACGAAGACACCCACCAGAGATCGCGATCGCTGACCGGCGTCAATTGTGGTCAATCACTGCTGAGCATTGGGTCCAATTAGCACGCACGGTTGTCGTCGCGTATTGTGTAGGCATCATCTGGCATGCTGTTTCGGAGTCCAATCCTAAACACATTCGCGGAAAAGGCATATCCGATCGTCACGAAACAAGGCATTTCCGCAGGTACAGAGCCGCATAAGCGTTGTAGTACACACCCTTTCCTCGGCTTAGGTCCTTGCCTTCACGGTGGTATAGGTTGAATTCGGTTTAGCGATCCTTTAGCAAATGGACTAGCGCAAGATCTTCCTGCAGAAGCCGATGTCCTCGCTGGTTTGTTGGTGAGCAACCGGAAAGCATGGAGGCGCGTTGCTGCATGGGTGGAGACTATTCGCCTCGTTGTGCATCTTCATTCGATCCCCCTATCGATTGCGCGTCGTCCTAGCGTGCCACGCGTGCTAATTGCTTCCAACAAAAGACGATCGACTTTCGCCAACACTACGCACTTGATGACTTCGAAGCATGGCCTTCGGTGGTAACATCCGGGACGGCTTTGGACTTTCTCGATTCGCGGGCACGTACGCACATCCGACTGAGGTCCTGCTCAGTGTAGCTCGCTGCGGGCTATTACTCTTGCAATCTCACAGAGGGGTTAGCACGTATGGTCAGTATCAGGAGTCGAACTCTTGCTGTGTGGGCCGCGAAGGACTGAGGGCCTCTGGACCATGTGCTTCGTATTGTCGGCAGTGCATGCCCTAACAATTGTCGGAATCGACAGATGACCACCTAGCCATGTTTGAGCATCGTACAATTGCATACTGGGAATGGTCCCTGCGCAAAGTCTAGAGTGCGGTACACAACGTTTCTTCAGCCTACATCCTCCAGAATATCGGACAATCTTATTTACTGCAGATCATAATGCGCCCCTAGTATGGGACGCGTTTGATGAAGCATGAACATCGATGCCACGCCACGTTAGCGTGCTGATCATCTGCAGGTAGATCGGTAATATTGGTCCATGCTTGTGCCACCTCGCAGTGGTGACACAGAGGAGACATGTTTTCCATTCATATCAAGTACGCAGCGGGGTCCAAGTTGCGTGAAGAAATCTGAAGATATGCAATACGGTCACCACGGTCGACGACTTTGCCGGAGCTGCATTTGTGCTTGTAAGATGGTAGAGCAGACCTTGTCCCCGTGATGGCGCAGTTGGATGAGTTAGTTTCAAGATCGAAGGTATCATATGTTGTCAAGGGCCGATCATCGATGTGATTCACTGTTCGACAATGGGGATGCGCTCCTGTATCCTTGCCATCGTTTCTGGTCTGCACAACAACGAGTAAGTGTGGTTGTGTTGACATCATGCCAAATCTCCGTGGGGACCCTTCCCGAAAGTTGAAGATATTAACAGCCATGGGTGTACCTACCAAATTCTCGCATCGACCGTCCTGGATAATGGTGTATTGTGCTCCATTGGTCGGACAGCGACGGATGACCGTCGGGTTCATAGTAATTGATGGTTAGGAGCGAGGCAGACAGATGAAACTTGCGTGACTGACGATGGTGGCTTCAACGTATAAGCGTTTCGATCTGTCCGGTTAAGCGCACCTGAAGCGCAGTTCTCCCAAGAAGTTGCTGCAGAAGCACCTTCCCCAAACGGGGAGTTTGTTTATAAATCACGTGCTCTAATCAACAGCGGCATTCGCGCACTACTGTGTAGCCTGACACAATTCACCAACCACACGTATCTACAGTCGAGGATAACTTGCTGTTACTCGCGAAGTCATCAAAGGGAAGGGTCGATGTTGAGGAAAGCGTGTGATCTGCTTCAAGACCGGCTCACCGAGACTTGCAGAGGTTCGCGATTTCTGTAGTATGAAAAACTGACCATGCGTCCGTGCAGCTGCGACCGAAATATTTTGATACACAAAAGCTGTTGCAGCCAAACATGCCACAATTCAGCGTCGGCAAGCTGAACACTACCTTCGGAAATGGCTTGATAGCTAGAAACGATTCAACCGCCTCCACGAACTCCTCAGCTTACTCAGGCTATTCGAACTTCGCGAATTCCTCAAACTCCTCGCAACTAGATGGACCAAGTCGCAACAGCACTGTGACGTCCACGACACCACACGCCCACCATCAGCAGAGGAGGACTAGTGGGCATAAGAGGGGGATCAGTGAGACCATCGATATCTGCCAGAACCCAGCTCACATGGGCTCAGGTAGCATCGAAAACAGCCCTGATGGTATCTTTCGCAACATCCGCCAGTCACTGAGACCATTGCCGCAACCACCCAATACTTCATCTCCTACCACAAACAGGCGCCGTCCTCAACATATCAGGAACAACACCGTCGATCACTTTCCTCAAGCACAATACGAAAGCCCTGTGTACGAAGACAAGTCACGATTCTCCTCCGATGAGCCAAGATCATCGCCAACGCCGCTGTCTCCTAAGTCCCATCTTCATCAATCTCACACAACTCCACACTCCTCCACATTTGTGGCGCCAGACCTACAAGAGCTTAAGAAGTCTTCAACAAGTCATCTGAAGGCACTTTCTAGATTCGCGCAAAACGGCGACAGCCAAGACTTCTCTCTGGCTAGCCCCGCCCCATCTGTTGTGGGGCTTCAGAACCGAAGGCAGCTCAAGCGGACAGACTCACTACGTGGGTCGAGGCAGCGGAATTATGGCTTTGGCGAGAGGAATTGGATGGACAAGCAGCGTCAATTTCTGCAAGCCTATGAATATCTCTGCCACATCGGTGAAGCAAAAGAATGGATAGAGGACATTATACACCAGCCGATCCCTCCAATCGTTGAGCTCGAAGAGGCCTTGCGCAACGGTGTCACCCTTGCGGAAATTGTGCAAGCGTTCCACCCTGATCAGGCGATGCGCATCTTCAGAAATCCGAAATTGCAGTTCAAACATTCAGACAACCTTGTCATGTTTTTCCGGTTCCTGGAGGAAGTTGGGCTGCCAGAGCTGTTCAGGTTTGAACTGATCGACCTGTACGAGAAGAAAAACATACCCAAAGTCATCTACTGCATACATGCCTTGTCCTGGCTACTGTTCAGAAAAGGCATGGTAGATTTCCGTATTGGCAACTTGGTCGGCCAACTACAATTCCAGGACCATGAGCTCGAGCAGACTCAACGTGGCCTCGACAAGGCTGGAGTGAGTATGCCCAGCTTCCAAGGCATGGGTGCCAGCTTTGGAGCCGATCCTGAGCCTGAACCGGAGCCGGTGGAAACCGAGGAGGAACGGATAGACCGAGAGCTCCATGAGGCTGAAGCAGAGATAGCAGACCTGCAGACACAGGTACGAGGCGCTCTCGTACGGCTAAGACTTGGGAACCAGATGAACGACATGTGGGATCAGGAGCACAAGGTAGTCGAGCTTCAGTCCATGATACGTGGTGATCGGGTACGCCTCCGACTTGGAAATCACATGGACGACATATGGGATCATGAGCACCAGATAATAGCACTCCAGTCCATGATCCGAGGTGATTGGGCCAGACAGGTCGCAGAGTACAGGCTCAGCATGCAACGATTCGCAACTTCATTGCAGGCAGCAGCACGGGGCTTCTTGCAACGACAACGAGCAGAGGCACAGGCTCAGTACTGGCAGTCTAAGCAAGGCGAAGTGCTAAAGATACAAAGCTTATTCAGGGCAAACAGAGCTCGTCAGGAAGTGCAAACACTGAAGACAGCAGCTAAAGAGCACGATGCGGGCGTCCGCGAGTTCCAATCCGCAATCCGAGGTCTGCTCGTACGACGATCAGCAGCCCGAGAAGTCGCGGCTACGCGCAAATCTGAAAAGGAGGTCAGATATCTTCAGGCAGCTGTTCGCGGTCTGCTTGTTCGACAACAAATCGAGGACCAGCATCAAAACCTTTTTGCATCTGAGAAGCAGATATCCCGTCTCCAGGCAGCAACAAGGGCAATGGCTGTGAGAGACCATGTCGGCCAACAACTAGAAAGGCTTGAAAGTATGTCTGACACGTGGCTACGTCTACAAAGCACAGCCAGGGCGGGGCGCACCCGAACCAATGTATCAAGTCTGAAAAATGAGTTCAAACAGCACGCTTGGATCATTGCTCAACTTCAAGCTCATGTTCGTGGGAGCTTCTCGCGAGCGCAAGTTAGAGACCTGAAGGCGGAGTTGGCGAGAGAAGAGAGCTGCGTGGTTTTAGTGCAACAGGACATACGTGGATGGATTCTGCGCAGGCAGTTGGCAGAGCAGCACGCACAGCTTCGCAGGGCACAGTCATCGATCATCAAGTCACAGGCCGCTGTTCGGGGACACCTTTGTAGGCAAGCAGTTGGTCACACCCTCTCTGGGCTTCAGATTGAAGAGGACGCGATCACAGAGATACAAGCAGCCGTTCGCGCCACCCTATGCCGGAGTCGCGTCGGTGACTTGCTAAGCGACCTCGAGGAGCAAGAAGACTCAGTCATCCGGATCCAAGCTGTCGTTCGTGGTGGTCAAGTACGTGCCCGCTTCACCGAGAAGAAGCGCTACTTCAAAGAGAACATGGAGAAAGTGGTCAAGATACAGAGTGTTATCCGAGCTAAGATTCAAGGCCAAGCATACAAGAGCTTGACTTCTGGCAAGAACCCTCCTGTCGGGACACTGAAAGGCTTTGTGCATCTTCTGAACGACAGCGATTTTGATTTCGAAGAGGAGATTGAATTCGAGCGGCTGCGGAAGACAGTGGTGCAGCATGTACGACAGAATGAGCTCGCCGACCAGTACATCCAGCAACTTGATATCAAGATCGCATTGCTTGTCAAGAACAAAATCACGTTGGACGAGGTTATCAAGCACCAGCGACACTTCGGCGGACATGTTGGTGCGTTGCTGCCAAATTCCGACATATCATCCAAAGACCCTTTCGATCTGAAAGCACTCAACAAAGCCTCCAGACGCAAGCTCGAACACTACCAAGAACTCTTCTTCCTGCTCCAAACGCAGCCGCAATACCTGTCACGGCTTTTCAGAAGGCTTCGAGAGACAACAACGTCCGAAAAAGAATGTGAACGCATCAAACATCTTGTGCTTGGGCTGTTTGGTTACTCGCAAAAGCGCCGAGAGGAATACTACCTCATCAAGTTGATTGTCCGCTCGATGAGGGAAGAGATCGACTATACCAACGATCTGGAAGACTACCTGCGCGCAAACGCTTTTTGCAATCGAGTTTTCTCAGCTTATACAAGGTCGCCCCGGGACAGAAAGTTCCAACGAGATTTGCTCGGCAGCCTTGTCAAAGACAATTTCATTGATAACCAGCACCTTGACCTCGAAAGCGACCCACAGCAGATCTACCTATCTTCGATCAGCAACGAAGAGCTAAGGACAGGTCGGAGGAGCAGTAGAGATCCGAACGTACCACGCGAGCAAGCAATCAGAGATCCTGAAACAAGAAGCACTTTCATCGCTCATATGCAAGATTTGCGGGACATCACTGATCAGTTCTTGCTGTCTTTGGAGGACTGTGTAAACCGCATTCCGTTCGGTGTACGATATGCGATGCAGCAGATGCATGACGCTCTTTGTGCAGGATTTCCACAAGAGGACCCAGCTGTCGTTCTTCAGCTGACTGGACAATGGCTATGGAGAACATACTTGCAGCCGGCGCTGCTCGAGCCAGAAAAATCAGGTGTTGCAGATCGAAGCATGACTCAAGAACAAAAGAAGAATATTTGTGAGGTTGCAAAAGTGCTCAATCAAGCTTCGCTAGGACGCGAATTCGGCAACGACAATGTCTACCTACAGCCACTCAATAACTACATCAAGGAGTCATCGCACCGATTGTGCGCAGTCTGGCAACTCGCTATGGACATTCCCCCAGCAGAGGAGCATTACGATATTGACGAGTTCAACGACTTGTACGCCAAGCAGAAGCCAACATTATACATCAAGATGACAGACATTTTCTCGGTGCATCAGCTGCTTGCCTCGGAGATTGCGTCAGTATGTCCAAACCCTGACGATGTGCTTCGAGATGCTTTACGCGAGCTCGGCAGCGTTAAGAGCAACGAGACAGAGCTCATGAACGTAAGCTCAGGCGAGATCATGTTGACGCTCACACCAAAATATCTTGACGCACAAGACCCAGATGCAGACATCAAAGCACTATTCACAGAGACGAAGAGATGTGTCTTGTACATCATCCGTGTACAGGCGGGGACCAACCTCCTGGAAATCCTGGTCAAGCCAGTTACGCCGGAAGACGAGCAGAAATGGAACGACTTAGTACGAGACGAACTCTGTGCCTCAAGCACTAAACGGGGTGCTTATGCTGAACTCAGCAACACGCTCGATTTCAGCACGCTCTCGTACCCAGATCTCAAGCGCATCGCTCTCGAGAACGTCCTCCAGCTCGAGTCGATAGGTCGTCTGACTCGATCAAACCACTTTCAGGACTTGCTCAATAACATTGCAATTGACATTCGAACAAAACATCGCCGCCGCATTCAACGTCAACGTGAGTTAGAAGGCGTCAAGACTACGTTGCAGCGACTGAACGAGCAAGCTGTATACCTCGAGCAACAACTCAAGACATACAACGACTACATCGAACAAGCAATGGTTACGCTACAGAACAAGAAGGGTAAGAAGCGCTTCCTCCTGCCGTTTACGAAGCAATGGGACCATGAGCGAGAATTGCAGCGATCGGGCCGTTCTTTCAAGTTCGGCTCCTACAAGTACTCGGCTCGAACACTTGCCGATAAAGGTGTCCTCGTTCACTGGCGCGGGTATACAGAGAACCAGTGGTATCGGGTCGACATCACTATTTCTTCGAACGAGGTCGGAGTGTTCACTATCGATGGCTCAAGCGGCAATATGATGATACCTGGCGCGACCGCACAAGTGCCATTGGATGATCTACTCGGTGCTCAGTTTGAGAATAAGCAGTTCCTAGAGTTCTTTGAAAGCAAGTGTCTGAGGGTTAACGTCAATCTGTTCTTGCACTTGATCATGAAGAAATTCTATAACGAGTGAGAAACTGTGGTGGGGAATCGGGTAACAACAGAGTCATTTTGTGGATAGCCATCGTAGCAGATATGTTGGGTTTCGAGTCCGGGTCGGTGTTCAGGTCACTTTGGGCATATCCGAGCAAGGTCTAGATGATGCATCACGATGACAACGACTATACATGTTTCTCAGACAGCATATGCCACACCGTGTGCTGGACATAGGTATATGGTAGATACGTCAATAATTTATATACATATCAGAAGTTGAGTCTCATTCCTATCGCCCTCTTAGTCGGTTTGCTGCATGCAGTCATTCACGACCTCTGCACAACTTGAGCCCCATCATCGTATGATCATGTGCTGTGTTGGTGTCACACTTCCTAGCGTTGCATTAGTACCCATCGTTTCTGCTGAGACTTATCGGAGTCAAGACCCGGCATTTTATCGAGTGGACATCTTTAACCAATGATCTAGCGTACATTCTCTGGTTTGGAACACTAAGGATACTGAAAGACAGAGTATGCTGTACCGTATGCCTAACTGGCTCTTTTGTTAGTCGGGCTAAGAGGGCTGATCACAAGAGGAGATAGCTACGGTACAGTATGCCTATCCCCTCGGACACTGAAATCTTACATTTCTGCCTAAGGCATCATGTACTCTTGAAATATGGCATATAGTTACTATGTAGGGAAGGTTAAGCGATTGTAAGATTTTCGGGGCGGAGGGGATAGCACCGTACTGGCGCTTTGTGGGTGCTATGGTAGGGAACACTTGTACAGTCTCTTCCTGGAAACGTCCCCTATGAAACCATTTGGACACTGTGTTTTTCTGTATGCATACAGCTCTAGATCACAGAACGCATATTGTATCATTGGCTGAATAAACTTTGGCCGGCATAAACCTACAGGCCCTGACGGTATGCTCAAACTTTATACTGCACGTGGTAGTAATACTCCGAATTTACGTATCCGAAGATGACTTCTTCCCAAATTCGTGGTACGGTGGATTCATCGGCTCATTGCCTTGCGGCAGCAACCTTCCTGCAGCTGTGCAAGTTTCCGTGGAATACTGATGATGGAAGAGAACTCGAATGGCTTCTTCTCTCTGGGTAACATGCGCATCTGGTTTGCGTGTGTGACGTCGTTTACATGGTGCTGACGTCGGCAACATGAACCGCTGAGAACCCAACAGCTCGATAGCGGAACTGTTTTGGAGTACGAAGGGTACTTGGTAGCAATGCCACTTTAGCGCTCGTGCCAGGCCGTCTGAACCCTAAATATAGCAGATCAAGTTTTGACCATCCAACAAGCTTTCTTGCCACTCAATCACTGACCAATTACCTGCAAAACCGCCGTCAGACACGCCGCACGAGCTTAATTGCACCCCTTCACCCAGAGCCTTTTCGATGCTCCAGACTGAGTGGTGCCACTTGGTCACACCCTGATTCTTTGATGAGGTGCATGTCTCTCGCTTATGCACACCTGATGACTACTCTACATCTAACGGATGATAAGGGTTTCATAGCGAATCAACGCTCTGCTTGAAGTGCTTAACTGCGTCACACAAGGTGAAGATTACTGTAGAAATATATCCTAAGCGGACAGTGGCGAAATGCACCTTACGAAAGAACTAGGGTACAAGTATAGCAAGTACTGCGCTAATTTGTGCCAAGTAGGCTCTTACTGATGCGTCCCACTGCGAATTTTTCCCGCTATCACGGCATACGCTCCATAGTGTTCCCATCATGCTGCTTCTGATACAACGCAGCTCGTATCACGTTCGGGTATTCCTAGTGCGTGGGTATCCTCCCATGTCATAGTAGCCCTTCCGGTTACCGCATGCGAATATTGACTCTGGCTTCTGTGCTACGATAGGGGGTGCCAAAATCTGTCATACAAGGAAGTTGCTGATCACCGTTTCTCAGATACAAGCATCAACTTCGCTAAAAGAAGTAAAAGTCTAAACAGGTTCCTGCCTGCATTACTCCGACATGTGGACAGCACAGCAGTAGCCGTCAAGTGTTTCCTAGGAGAAAATCACTCGTTCTGCAGCGAACAAAATCATGCGAGTAACGTTGAGGACAGCACTGATCTCGACTGGGGTTGTCTCAGCCTTGCACCCAACCTGCCAATCAACAGTCAAAGTCTTTGCTTCTGCTGAAGGCAATAACACCACGACCTGGAGATAATGGCTGGTAGAAGTTTAGGCTTTGGGTTTACCCTCATTGGCCAGATAAACTCTCAGCAGCCCTCAATTGCAGGTCGTGATGGTACCCCTGCAATCAGAGCCCGGATGATTGGATCGGTCTGCACTTCTCAGAGCGAAACCTTGTTGCAGAGACTGTGCATCCTTGCAAGTATCGCAGAATTTCTTCAGCCTTCAACAGGTGGGTCCTCAGCTCAATTCTTCATCACACCGCGTTGTCTCCCAGACACTATCGCTGCTGACAATAGTGTAGTGACGCAGGTACCCTGCAGCCTATGACCCATGAATCCTAGAATCCCCGACTGTCTCAAAGAAGCTCAACGGCGTATCCGCAAACGCCTCATGGGTGATCCATCTGGACACTCAAAGATAGAAACTGCGAGCAGCTACTCCCAAACTCGACATACCCGCGGTATACTCTGCACTATGAAATTTCAGTGGGTTGGGCTCCAGGACTGTGGTGTTCTTTTAGTCTCTATTCTCTCCATCTTCTGAATTCTGTTTCCCATCTAGTTGCCTTGACATTATTGTTCTTTCTTGCCTGTACCTTGTGGGGGTAACGTTCATTCTTTCGATATCGGTGGTGGTTGTCAGTCTTTCATTTCTCCCTTAAGGCACCAGCATGTATCGTTACTTGCTCACGTTTCTTGTCACTTGCCTTGTGACTTTGTCCAGCTCCTACAACTACGACCCAGCGTGGACGCAATACAACCTTAACACTAATCAAGAAGCCAGCAACCCTTTAGACTACTCTGGCGCATGGGAGGACCACGACTTCACTGCTTCGCCAAAGAACTGGCGCTTTCCTTTCTACACCCTCTTTCTCGACAGATTCGTCAACGGTGATCCAACCAACGACAATATCAATGGCACCCTCTTCGAACATGATCTCACTTCCAATCAAATGCGCAATGGAGGCGATGTTCAGGGCCTTATCAATTCCCTGGACTACCTCCAAGGCATGGGAATCAAGGTATGTCTTTCCTGCTCGAGCGCCCCGCTATAAGTACTAACAGATGCAGGGTCTGTATGTGGCCGGCTCACCTTATCTCAATCAGCCATGGACCTACGACTCTTACTCTCCTCTCGACTTGACGATACTCGACTGGCACTTCGGCGATATTGCTAAGTGGCGGGAAGCAGTAGATGCAATCCACGAGAGGGGCATGTATGTAATCCTCGACAACACTTTTGCAACCCTAGGTGATTTGCTCGGCTTCGAAGGATATCTCAATGAGACTACACCTTTCACGTTAGATGAACACAAGGTTGTGTGGAAAAGCGAAAGAAAATACTATGACTTCGAGGTCACGGATGACTATAATACTACCTGTGACTATCCGAGGTTCTGGTTGGAAACAGGTTATCCCGTTGGCTCCGATGTCACAGACCAGATGAAAGGCTGCTATGGAGGCGAATTCGATCAATATGGCGACACCGAGGCTTTCGGTGTGTACCCGGACTGGCGACGTCAGCTCACAAAGTTTGCGTCTGTACAAGATCGTCTGCGAGAGTGGCACGAACCAGTTAGGCGCAAGATCGAGAATTTCTACTGCATGATGATTGCACAACTCGACATCGACGGCATGCGATACGACAAAGCTATGCAGTCCACGGCTGATGCTATGGGCTCCATGAACGCAGCGATGCGAACTTGTGCTAGGAAGTATGGAAAGGAGAACTTCTTCTTACCAGGCGAAATTACCGGAGGCAATGTTGCTGGTTCAATCTTCGTTGGCAGAGGTCGACAGCCTGATATGCTGCCGGAGGACTTAACACTGGCCGCGTCTTTGACGAACGAATCTGACAGCAAGTATTTTATCCGAGAAGCAGGTCTCGAAGGTATTGACTCGGGTGCCTTCCATTATACGACTTACCGCACTCTTACTCGATTCCTAGGCATGGACGGCAACCTTGAGGCGGGCTATGACAGCCCGAAAAATTGGGTCGATCAGTGGAACGACTTCCTTATAACTAATGATCTCGTAAATGCGAATACTGGCCAAGTGGACCCTCGACACATGTACGGCGTTACGAACCAGGATGTCTTCAGATGGGGTGCTATCAGCCAAGGTGTTCAACGACAGCTTCTCGGCCACTTCGTCACGACCATGCTGTTGCCTGGTATTCCTCTTTTGTTATGGGGTGAAGAGCAGGCCTTTTATATCCTCGACAATACCGCTACCAATTACATCTTTGGTAGACAGCCCATGAACTCCGCGATGGCCTGGATGCAGCACGGCTGCTACAGATACGCAGACCCTTCAGCGCAGTACTACAATTGGCCAATCGAAGCCGCTCGTGAAGGCTGCAATGACGAGACACAAATGCACGACCACCGAGATCCCACTCATCCTGTCCGTAACATCCTCCGGCACATGTATCACCTCCGCGAAAAATATCCAGTGCTGAACGATGGTATGTTCTTGCAACAGCTTTCGAACCAAACGAACGAGACGGTGCTCCCCGGTTCTTCCGGGGTCGCCACCGAGTTCGGTCTCTGGTCAGTACTGCGATCACAGTTTCCGGGTATCCAGGATCTTTCCGCGGAAGGAGGGCAAGGCGACGCCAGCATCTGGCTACTATACTCGAATCGCAACGAGACAACTGAGTATTCTTTCGATTGCGCCAACAACGACACGCACCTGAACACCACAGCTTTATTAGCACCGTTTGGCTCGGGTACGACCGTCAAGAATTTGTTCTATCCATTCGATGAGGTCACGCTGGAAGCATCTGTCAAGAGACTAGGCATCAACGGATCGACCGACTCCAATGGTTGTGCAGCCAGTCTTGAAATGCCACCATTTGGATTCAAGGCTTTTGTTCCCACCGATCAATGGGTCGGTTCAAAACCCATGTTGACAGAATTCAGCCCTGGTCACGATGTACGAATTGCTTCAACGGTTGGCGTGGATGAGTCAGAAGAGGTTGAGGTTGAGCTACGCTTTTCTCAGGAGATGGACTGTGATAGCGTGACTAACAGCATCACTTTCGCGTCAACAACGCTTTCCGGCACTACACCGTCCATTCTCACCAACAGCGTTTCGTGCAATTCATTTACGACCAACGATAGTTCGGATTATGTTGGCTTCATTCCCTCAATTTGGTCTTGGAAGGCGAAACTGACAGATGTTGAGAATGGTGTCCACTCCATGACCATGTCCTCCCCAATTACGGCAGACGGGAACAGTGCAACCAACGCCATCGAGCGCTTGCTCTTCAGGATTGGCCAGTCAGAAAATCCTGTCGTATTCCCGAGAACGGCAAACTACTCATCTAGCCTCCTAACTAAGAATGACGACAGGTTAATGGTGCACCATAAAGCCGCTGGCGCTAGTCTGTGGCGGTACTCTACCAACTGGGGCACCACCTTCTCCGATTGGCTTCCCTACACTGGCGGCAACACCACAATTGAGGAACAACCATGGTCAGGCACCAAGTTGCAGCAGTGGAAAGGCGATCATGTCCGGGTGGAATACTTCAGTCCTCTCGTTGGCCAGAGTGATATTGTGCAGCAAGGCGATGTTGACACAAAAACAAAACAAAGACGGTTTCCCCACCTGTTCTGGAACGGGCCCTACAACCAATACGGGTATGATGCAGGACTCGACAATCGGATGAAACAGCCTGACAACGGCACTTGGGAGCATCACTTCATGGCGGAGTGGATGGACTCTGGTGTTCTAGCTCAGATCAACGTTTGGGGTGTCAACCCTGATGGCAAGCCTGATCAGTCATTCGTCTTCGGCGATATTGATCAGGATTCAGTCCTCGACCGTTTACCTCCGTCTTCGCTATCGGAAGTGGCTATCAACATCACTGACACTCCACCGAAACCACATCTTGGCTGGAGGATCCTGCTCGACGATTCCACCTTGACGTTTAGTGTCTTGCCGTACGGTAGTATGTGGCCTCAGCTGATCGTCTTTGTGTTGCTGGCGGTGGTGCCAATACTCACTGCTGGTGTCGGTGTTTGGCTCTACATGCATTCCTTCTACGACATCAAATACAATGAAGTCGGCGTTGCAGAGAAGGCATCATTTATGACGGCTGCTATCAAGAATGTGCTTGGCAAGGGATACCACTCGCTTAAGGACGAACCGGACTCACAAAATGCAAGCTCGGAGAAGCCTACCTTGTTGGCAGCTTTGAGACACAAGAGCAACACTTTCCTGCAAACCACTGGTAATTTGATGACCTCCGGAAAACGCAGAACTGTCCTTATTGCGACCATGGAGTACGACATTGAAGATTGGGCTATCAAGATCAAGATCGGTGGTCTAGGTGTCATGGCTCAACTCATGGGCAAGAACCTCGCTCACCAAGACCTGATTTGGGTAGTCCCCTGTGTTGGTGGTGTCGATTACCCGACCGATCAACCAGCCGAACCCATGACAGTCAAAATCATGGGTGAGTCGTACGAGGTCAAGGTGCAATACCACGTTCTACGCAATATTACGTATGTTCTATTGGACGCTCCTGTGTTTCGGCAGCAAACAAAATCGGATCCGTACCCGGCTCGGATGGATGACATGGTTTCCGCAATCTACTACTCGGCGTGGAACCAGTGTATCGCTCACACTGTCAACCGCTTTCCGATCGACTTGTACCACATCAATGACTACCATGGAACAGTTGCGCCGCTATACCTGTTGCCACGAACCATACCAGTCTGCCTATCCCTTCACAATGCCGAATTCCAAGGTCTTTGGCCCATGCGCACTGTTAAAGAGCTGAACGAGGTCTGTTCCGTCTTCAACCTTCCAGTTCCCATCGCCCAACGATATGTTCAATTCGGCGAAGTCTTTAACCTGCTTCACGCTGGTGCGTCCTTACTTCGAGAGCACCAACAAGGCTTCGGCGCCGTAGGTGTATCCAACAAATATGGCAAGCGAAGTTACGCTCGATATCCAATATTCTGGGGCTTGCATAAGGTAGGAGCACTTCCGAACCCAGACCCGTCAGATACTGCTGCCTGGGATAAGAAGTTACCAAAGGAGTCTGACATCCAAATTGATACGGAGTTTGAGAAATCTCGTGGAGATCTTCGAAAGCAAGCACAAGAATGGGCAGGGCTTGAGCTCAACGAGAAAGCCGAGCTGTTCGTCTTCGTAGGAAGATGGTCTATGCAAAAAGGTATCGATCTTATCGCTGACGTATTTCCATCCGTACTGGAAGCCAACCCAGATATCCAACTGATCACCATTGGACCAGTTATTGATCTTTATGGCAAATTCGCAGCTGCTAAGCTCGACAAGATGATGAAAGTCTATCCTGGACGTGTCTGTTCCAAGCCAGTATTCACCGCCTTACCGCCCTTTATCTTCTCAGGTGCAGAGTTCGCACTCATTCCATCGCGGGATGAGCCGTTCGGTCTCGTTGCTGTGGAGTTTGGCCGGAAAGGTGCTCTCGGTGTTGGTGCTCGAGTCGGCGGTCTTGGTCAAATGCCCGGATGGTGGTATACAGTTGAATCTACAACAACATCCCACCTAACAGGACAATTTAAGAGCGCCATTCAACAGGCTATCTCTTGCAAGACGGAAGTAAGAGCTCTGATGAGAGCGCGGTCAGCTAAACAGAGATTTCCAGTTGCTCAGTGGGTCGAGGATCTGGAAATATTGCAGTCTACTTCGATCAAGATTCATGACAAGGTCGAGGCATCACAGCGACATTCCCAAGCTGCTCAACAGTTCGACCTCGGCCACCACCTGCCTTCAGGCGCAACTTCGGGCACCCAAACCCCATATGGTTCTGGTGCGTTGACGCCAAGAATGTCGAAGGCCTCCAGTTCAATTAGTCTGCACAAGCTCAACGAAAAGTTGAACACGGCAATGGCACGCGAGGATCCGATCAGACTCAAGAAGAAATCTATGATCGGCAAGTCTCAGCTCTCGCGACAGGTCTCCCTAGGGTCAAGAAGAGGACCGGGCCATATCCGACCCAGCGATCGAGAAGAGACAGCGCAGGCTACTCAGGCTACACCAACTGCACCGCCTGTGATTGGTCCAATAACAGAGGAGGCCACTACACCTCAGCTGCCAGCGATCGGCACAGCAACGACCACACCAGATGAACGTGAGCATGACTCTGATGGCGATGATGAGACGGACCATATCTTCGCCGACCTCGACGATCACGAGCGCCCGACTCCGGGAGAAGCGCTGGCTATGCCTAAGATGTCATATCGTGCTACTAATTCGGTACCGAATTTGCTTACGCCTAGCGAACCGGCAACACCACCTCGCGACATGATATCTCCGCGACTGCCGCCCGTTAACTCAGGAGTCCAAATGTCGCCATCGCCCGGCTCAAATGCTGGCTTTGCTGACGATCCTACGCTCATTGCCTCTCCGGCAGCGGTTTGGGCTAGGAGGCATGCACCAATTCGATCTTCCGCATCGATGCTTAGTGTGGATACAGTGGTGGGAGGTAAGACGAACTTCAACCTTCAGAAGGTTGACCCCTTCTTCACAGACAGCTCTGGCGAGTTCTATCGGGAGTTCGAGCATCGACTTGACGGCTTGAATGGCGGTAATACCGATAAGACCTGCATCGAAGAATATCTCATTAAGTCAGAGAAGAAATGGTTCGATCAATTCCGTGACGCAAAGCTCGGTAGATTTACAGCCCACAACACACCACGACACAGCTTCGATGTCACCAATTACGACGAGAGCCGTGCAGCATCCGTCCTCGATTCAGGCAATAACCACTATGAACCCGACCACGAGGTTCCTGCCGAGTTTCTGCTCGGCCAAGATTATGTCCCCCCGACTGGTCTTCGCAAGTTTATGCAGCTACGCTTCTTTGACTGGCCGGTTTATTCCCTCTTCCTCGCATTTGGCCAAATCATCGCCGCGAACAGCTACCAAATCACCCTTCTGACCGGTGAAGTCGGACAGCCAGCCAGCAAGCTCTACGTCGTCGCATCAATCTACCTCGTTACATCGGTATGCTGGTGGTTCCTCTTCCGCCGTCTCCCCAGCCGCTGGGCCCTCAGTCTCCCCTTCGTCTTCTACGGCCTTGCGTTCTTCTTCATAGCCATGGCACACTTCGGCTACGGAAATACAAGAGGGTGGGTCCAGAACGTCGGCACAGCTTGGTACGCCTGCGCCTCAAGTTCAGGCAGTATCTTCTTCGCGCTCAACTTCGGCGACGAAGGAGGTGCTCAGACCAAAACCTGGGTGTTCAGGGCTTGCATCATCCAAGGAACACAGCAGATCTATGTCGTCGCGCTTTGGGCTTGGGGTTCGTACCTCTCTAAACGAAACATGGAAGGACTCCTCGCTAGCACGCCGGTTAGTAGCAGCTGGCAGATTGTCGCAGTATGCATACCCATCGCGTTTCTGCTGTGGGGTGTGGGACTCATCAACTGGTTTGGCCTGCCGACTTATTACCGACAGAATCCAGGCAAGATACCCAGCTTCTACACGAGTATCGGACGGCGCAAGATCATTCTCTGGTTCTTCGTTACGGTTGTCATTCAGAACTTCTTTCTGTCAGCTCCGTATGGACGCTCGTGGTCGTTCTTGTTCTCCAGTCAAGCTGCACCGACCTGGACGATCGTCCTTCTTGTGCTGCTATTCTTCATTGTGGTCTGGGCTGTCTTCCTGGGTATATTCGCTCAGCTATCCAAGTCACACTCCTGGATCCTACCATTATTCGCTATTGGTCTGGGCGCGCCAAGGTGGGCACAGATCTGGTGGGGAACCTCGAACATTGGTCTTTATCTGCCTTGGGCACCAGGTGGTGTCGCAGGCTCGGCCATCCTGTCGCGTTCACTCTGGTTGTGGCTCGGCACACTCGACGCCATCCAGGGCGTCGGGCTGGGCATGATCCTACTGGTGACATTGACGAGGATTCATGTTGCGTACACACTCATCGTGGCGCAGGTGCTGGGATCTATTGCGACGATGGTCGCTAGAGCTTGTTCGCCTAACAGGCTTGGACCGGGACCTATCAGTCCTGACATCTCTAAGGGGATTGGGGAGATCTGGCAACCTTGGTTCTGGGTTGGGCTGGTGTGCAATCTTGGTGTTTGTGTTGGATTTTTCATGTTCTTTAGGAAGGAGCAATTGTCGAAACCTTAGATGTCTACAAGGTCTGAAAATTAGCGGGCGTGTTATACTCCCGAAAAATGGGACTTGGAATTTAGGAGCATGGACTTCCTGTGGTTGGACAATGATTCACCACACGATTTATTCGAGAAGATATGTAAATACTATAGACACATAAATACATAGACAAAGTCGTACATAATTGATGAACGCCTGCTACATGGTTAAGGGTGCTGCGTATGAAGCAAAGCCGTCTTCTATTTCGCTGCAACTGTTTATCTTGGCTCAGTGCAACGCCGTACTAGTATGCAATCAGACAAAATAGCAGCTGACTTCGACGTAAAGAGACGTTTATTCACTCGATGATCGATGCGCCGCGAACTCCATAGACCACGACACACGTTGAGAGTGCCGATGCTTTCCTTGAGGAAGAGACTGCTACAGTAAGACCGAACTTCAGGCCAACAGGCATCAGCGTCTCCATTTTCCGCCAGGCACCTCATTCATCGTAACTGAGTACGTCTTCCTCCCAGTACTGTACTCATGAACATTCCAACAATATCGATACCACGACGCCCAAGTTCCAAACACAATTTAAAAGGACACATCTTCTCGTACACACCGCGCTTCCAGTCCAGTACCTCCCGCCAAAAGCGCAACTAACCAACCATGTCCCTCACCACCCCCCACGACATTGCGCTCCTAATCACGGTCCCCTCCGACCCCACCAACCCAGCCGCGACCCCCCTCGTCTCCGCCGAACGCCGCATAACACCCACCTGGACGATCTCACACCTCAAATCGCGCCTCGAGCCCGTAACAGGCATCCCGTCCTCCTCTCAATCCCTGCGCACAAAGTCGCTATCAGGCACATGGATCCCTCTCACCCCCGACGACGCCCTCGTCGGCGATATAACCTTTAGCTTAAGCAAGGGCTCCGAGATCGAAGTACTCGATACGCGGCCGCCGGGTTCACGCGCGAACTTCAGCGATACGAGCGGCGTGGATAAATACGTCATGCCGGCGGAGAAGTACGAGCAATTGGACGACAGCGTGCTTGCGTGGAAGCGGAGGGCGAAATTGGGACGGTTTGATCCGAGTGCGAAGTCGTTGGATCAGCTGATGGAGGAACGGAGGGAACATGACGCGGATCAGATTCGGACGAAGGGGATTAAGGTCGGATTGCGGTGTCGTGTTAACGGGAGTGATGAGCGGAGGGGGGAGGTGAGGTTTGTGGGTGAGATTGGGGGGCTGGGTGGTGAGAGGGAGGCGGGGTGTACCTGGGTTGGTGTGGAGTTTGATGAGCCGGTGGGTCGGAATGATGGGAGTGTGGAGGTTGAAATTGCTGAGGAGGACGGGAGGAAAGGGAGGGAGGTCAAGAGGGTGTTTGAATGTAAGGGGAAGAACTATGGTGCTTTTGCGAGGCCGGAGAAGGTTGAGGTGGGGGAGGAGTTTGGCGTACTGGATGATTTGATGGATGAGGATATGGAGGAGATATGAGGCCGAGGCTGAAGTTGAGCAGGTCTGTGGACTAACACGCCCTAAACAAGTTTCGACCTTCAATATTTGTGTTGCTCCGGGAAAGCAACAGAGCTGAATACCAGAGTTGCCCGACGTTTGTGGCCAAGCTCACCGGACGAGGCGATAGATCAGCTACATTCATCACTTGCTCAGGCTTCGGCAAGCATTTTGATCGGAAAACGCAGAATACGCCTAGCAGCTGACGAGATGTCTGTCGTCAATTTCGTCACACGAGATGCGTGGAGTGCATACTACAGAAAAAGGGAGCAAAGCACAAATTCAAAGCGTAGCACTACCAAGTGCAAAGCGTCATTCTGTGCCGTTCGGCAGCGTCGTTCGCTTCTATGCATTGTCATGAAACACAAGACACGGTTGCCTTGAGATGGGCGTGTATACAGCCGTGAAAACTATATGCCGACAAGTCGTTGCCAGTCATTCATCGTGGTGAGAAGTTATAACCCGGCTCCCACTTTACTCCTCCATCAAATCGGTCGGTGCAGGCTCACACGCCTGGCTAAAGAATATCCTGGCCGACTTTCCATGCTCATTCTCAATTGAATACTGATTTCCTGCATCATACGTTAGCACACGACCTAGCAGTTGTAAAAGACTCAAACTTACCCCTGGGAACTTGCCAAAACCCACCCTTCCCAATACTAAATCTCGTGAGCTCTCCACTAACAGGCCCAACCTCAACCGTGACCCTTCCCTGTGCCACGAAGAAACTCATGTGCATCTTCCTCGAGTTCTTCGGCTTCTTGACTCCACCCGGAGGTAAGTCCACAACGCCGGTGCCGAAGAAGCGCGTGCTGAGTAATTTTGCGTAGCGGAAAGTACTACCTTTGACTTCTTTCGTCTGTATCGCGGCAGCGGCATGGGCAATTTCCGCCGTCTCCTCGTCCTCAAGTGGCGCTTGTTGTTCGGGATCCCACGTTGAGACTTGCGCTTTGAGCGTCCCCGTATCGAGTTCCCAATCGTCAGCCTCTGGATCGACTTCATCTCCATCGCCATCTAGATCGATGTCTGAGTCTGCTTCTTGCTGTCGTGCTTTGCCCTTTCCTTTCCTTTTGCCTTTCGATTTTCCGCTGTTTCGCGCCGGTTCTACCACTTCGTCCTTCCGGACAATCTCCTTGATACTATTTAATGGAAACCTCGCTCCATCCGCCACGCCGCGACCATGCTGGGCAGGACTTCCACCATAGACAATACCTTCGTTGCGCCACCACGCCAGAGGTTTGATTGAAATTCGTCCAGAGCGGGTATGTCTCACCGTATCGTCGGCCGGAGTTTCTTTGCGGAGGATGTACAGGGATTTCTTCTGACCTGGTCGTGCTCTGATCTTCTCCACCACTTCGTCCACCTCCTGTTGTTGGCGAGCCGACAGTTTCGTGTTGGTGTCCTTCTTCGCGAGAGGCTTTCGACCTCGTTGCTTCTGGACGGGTCCTGTTGGCTCGGGAGACGGCTCTTCCAGCCGCGTTGCTCGATGCGTGTTTCTAGGACTTGTCCTCGTACCTTCATTGCTCCGCCTTTTTGCGCGTTTGGCAGCGGGAGAAGATATTGCAGCTGCTGCTTCCGCATCATCCATTGCATCTGATTTGCGCTTCCGCCTAGAGTTGGCTTTATTTTGTTGGCCCCTGCGATTCATGGCTTTTGTCTGAGGCTCAAAAGTCTGATCCTCATCTTCATCGTCCTGTTCAACAGGTGGTGGAGGCAGCTCAGGCTCTTGATGCTCTGAACCTTGTAATGAGGCTTGCTCCTCTTCGACCTCGTCCTCTCGACCATCCTCTTGTTCCTCCTCTTGATCATCAGCCATCACATCAACATTGCCCTCGACTTCTGGTTCCGGTACATCAACAGTGATTTGGACGTGACTAGGCGTGTCTTCTGGCTGCAAATCCTCAACAAGCTCGGGTTGGACCAATGAATGTACGTCTGAAACTCTACCCACGTACGCGCTCTTTGCCTGCCGGCTCAACACTCGATCTCGTAAGGGTGTCCTGTCGGGACTGAAGCGCCGGGCAGTTGCTGGTCTCGCTGATGCTGCGCGCGTGTTCACTGCCTGGAAGGGAGTTGCTGAGAGTTGTGTATCGTTCGCGTGCTCCGAGGCGTCTTCCGCTTCTTGCTGTAGCTGCCTTTCAGCAAGCACGTCTGCGCCACTTCGCCGCGCTGTACCTGTAATGCCCGACTTTCGTGGTGAAGCCGAGCGTGGTAATGGATGTGAGGTCCCTCGAGTAGAGCGTCGTAAAGATGTTGCTGTATTCGGTGTTGTAGAGCGTGCTATAGGAATAGTCAGCAGTTTGAACTCACTAACGGCATTACGCGCGCTCTTGTTCTTGCTCGTCGACATACCTGCTGCTCGAGGAGTTTCTTCATCGCGCACCTCCTCCACCGACTCTATGATCACTCTCTTGCTGTGTACTTGGGCTGGGGAGGGTTTTCTCGGGGACGAGAACATGCCAGACACCTCTTCCAAGCCATGTTCATCCAGATTTCGAGGCGCCAAGCTAACGCCTGTTCGTCTTCCAAATTTCCCAACGTTGGCGTAGTCATGATTGTCGCGGTCGCGCTGCGTCGCGGCTGCTCGTGGTGGCATTTCGACGGTGGCTGCGACAATTCTGGCAGAGTGCGCTCAGTTAGAAGGATAGAGCCGGCGACGGTATAGTCGCAATCGGGTGCGGGACACGACGATGTTGTGAAGTAAACAAATGCATGGAGAAGTGGACCCCACGTCGGCAATATTTCGGTATCAAGGACCTGCGTCTACCCTGCTTGCACTCCTACGCAGAAGAAATTCACAGCACCAAATCTACATCGCCTTTGTGGCTTTTGTCGAACAAGGAGTAGAATTTTTGCATCATGCCAGAATGTACATATCGTAATCGACCTGCGCCAGCTCTCCAAACCCTGTACCTGGCTTGCTTGACTGTACAAACTAAGCATCTCCCCGCGCTCTTCCAACATCTAAATTCCTAATAACACACTCATCTAGACACGCCTGAGAACCCGTAAGGTGGTGCTTGCTCCTCGTCTTCTGGAAACATAATCTGCTACAGAAGCAGAAGCAAGGTGAGCGATGGTGGACACTTGTCACTACCACGGCCGGTACCCTAACGAATGGGGGTCTCTTGGGTCGATCCAGCCTTGCCAATGCTCTTGAAATGGTTATCGAGGTTGTACATTGCTGTGTCTGTGACACAACTTTTTGGGACCATACCAATGTCTCCCAGTATACCAAACCCCGCCCCCTCTTCATCGACAGGAGAGCACTAGAGTTCTGACAACTTTGTCTGGACGGGGTGACCCTCAGGTCCGATCTACGTCTCTTTACACCACCTTGCCAAATGCAGGTATCAGGGTTTGGGCCAACCAGAAGGAGAAAACCAGTTTAGGGCCGGTCATCAACATCTTCGGCGTCAATCCCTTGAAGAAGCTGGTAATGCCCTCGTTCTTCATCATGTTGCTGATGATGCGCATACCTGATTCGGGGTGGTCGAAGTTTTTGTTTTGTATCCTGGTCTTGATAACATCCAACGGTGCCGAAACAATGAGTGACGCGGAAGCACCGACTACCGATGCGACGAAGTTCTGAGCCCACGTGGCCTTGTTGTAGTCCTGCAGTGCAAAAAGCTTTTCTTTTGCCCACGCCGACCCACCGAATAGAGCAAAAGAACCTGGTGCGTTTCTTGCTGCCGTCCATCCCGCACCTCTGTACAGTCCCATTCCTTCGTCGGAGATGATCTTGAAGAAGCCACGGTTCCGGAATGCCTCGGGGTTTGTCTGCCTCTTTATCTTTAACACATCAAGCGGAAGCAACACGATTTCTCCGATACCAATCAGCGACCCAGCCGTTGCGTTGAGGATCGCCTTCCCCGTACCGGCGCCAAATGTCCGTGTGAAGGAGTCGGAGTGGTGTTGTGTCAGATAGTCCCTCACGAAAGGTTGTCCACCATATTTGTAGATTCGCTGGAGGATTTTATATCCTGCTGCATAACCTAGACCTGGAAACAGACTGGTGAACTTTTTCCCCACGCCTGCCGTGGCTGTGTCCCTGAAGATAACCACGTTCAACGCGCTCACTGAAGTGACTTTCGTACTGTTGGACATCAGACGTTTGGCTATCGTGTCGACGGGGTGGAAGATCATGAGTTCCGCTATGCCTGCTGAGCCTGGACACTGTTAGCATGCGCTGTTACCTGATGCTGGAGGCAGGGTGTGGATGTACCTGAGCCCAACAGTCTGGCTGTGCCAGACTCCCGCTTGAATTCTGCTGCTGCTGATGGTGCCATTGCTGCTGTGGTAGGTGATAGGAGGTGATAGCTGGTAGATGAGAGCTTCCGGGAGAGATAAGCTGCGCACGAGGCAGGCGAGATGGGTAGTGGTCTTTCTACCGTCCTTCTCAGATGTTTCAAGTCAGCAGCAGCCGTTGAGCAACAAGCGACGCAGATCGGGTGTACTGGACGATGGATTCGGTATGCTTGGAGTTATGTTGAGCCGAAGAAGTTGGCCTGAGGATGATCGCTCTTTCCTCACTTGCATGGATCGGCCAGATTAATTTTTAGCGCAATGTTAGTGTATCGCTAGGCTCGTGCTCGGAAGAGCTTGAGGCCTCGCAGATGGAGCGAGCACGAGCGAGCGATTCCACGTTTTCTTGCTAACCTACAACCTGCGAGTTGATACCGGCAAGTAGCAAGAGCTTGACTGTTGCATGATAAACGTATTATTCTATGGACAGCATTCTGATATATCTTAGATTTTACAGCTGTATCGCACCTCGAATTATGGTCCTTGTCTGTTATGGCTTGGGGTGCGTCGATCATGCTTCCAGTTTGAGACGTGGCTTCGAAGCAGAGCTTGGATCGTCATCCTCAGCTTTTCGTTTCCCGAGTATGGAATCTGGTGTAGCTGTACGTCTATGGCCCATCCCCGCGGCAGCGAGAGGTGTGCCTATTCTTACAGCTGGCGCCACCTCCTTGCTCTTCATTGCTTCCTTATAGCATGATGCGTGGTAGTATCTGTCGCCTACTTTCACCGCATCGCGCCATATGAAGTCTTGTATCTCGCCTGACCATTCGCTCTTGAACGGTTCCTGGTCTATAGGGCACAATGCATTACGATACGCAGGATCACTTGGCGTACGCACGTAATCCGTTTCCTTTTTCACTGCATTGGCTGGAGCAGTGCCATTTGTAGCTGCAGCAGGATCCTCCAGCCCAAGGTCATCCTCATACTCCTTGCTGATTATCCACTCGTGTTCATCGACATACCAGCTCCGGTTTTGTCCTCGTTGTTCTGCTTCAAGAGATCGAGTCTTCGTCTTGAAGTGCCAGTCGAGGTGTTTTTCCTTCTTGGCTTTCCCCGTGTCGTCCGAAGTGAAGCGCCGACCGCAAGTGCTGCACTGGTTGGGCTTTTCATTTATGAACCTGAGAATGAGGTGTGGACGCGGAATTTTGATGGAAACAGACGTGAAGGGCACCTCATCAACATTTGGGTGAGCATACACGACTGGTGGTGTTGTCCCTTGCAGAGGGGTCGCTACCTTCGATAAGATGCCTGATGATCTCAATTGGTCAAGCAGCGACATAGTGCCATTAGTTGGGGCAGGCACCGCTGCAGGAAGAGTGGGTGTGCTCACAGCAGGCTGGACATACGACGGGACTGGTGTTGGTGCGTTCTGAGCCATCGATTTATTCTGCGCGTGTCGGAGTAGGTCCGCAAGGTTGGTTTGACCCAGGAAGGACGGCGTCTGCGAGGCTGGCTGCTGATATTGCTGAGGCGGCTGTGGAACAGGCGGCCATTGTGGTTGCTGCTGATAAGAGTTTGCAGGCTGCCATTGAGCCGGTGGCTGATACTGTGGTTGCGGCGTGGGTGCTTGCTGAATGTGCTGAGCTGCCAGTTTCTCGGCGTTCCGCTTCTCCATCTCCCTCGTGATCGTGTCTCGAACATCCCGCAGATCTTGCTCGCCGAGGTTACCGCTATCGAGGAATGCCTTCAAGCTTTGCAAAGTCTCCAGCTTTCTTGACTTCGCTTGGTCCATGGGATGTGTCATGCAATCAATTTTCGCATCCGTTGTCAAATCGTCGATGTCGGTGTGTAATTTCCGTACGTCGATACCTGGCTGGACTGGCAGCTGACCATTTTGGTGCAGGAACGGCAGGGGTGAGAAATGCTGCTGCACTGGGGTGTGGTTCTGCGGTGGATATGCGGGATATTGAGTAGGCGTAGGCTGAGGTGGTGGTTGGTAATACTGTGGCGGCTGATATTGAGGTTGCGGAGTGGGCGTCTGTTGCTGAAAATTAATCAGCGATGGTTGTTGATATGGCACAGCCGGCTGCGGAGGAGGCGGCGTCGACCTGTACTGCATCGCTTGAGCCTGAACGATGCTCGGAGGTCGAATCGCCGCATGTGAAGGTCGCTGAGCAGTCACCCCTTTATAGCGCGCCAGAGCATCGACGATCGACTGAGTAGCACTAAGTGGGAAAACAGGCGTCGTTTGCATAGAACCAGGAACAGGCTTGCGCCAGGTACTGAGCATCACTTCAAGCTTGGGTCTAACAGCTTGATCCACCTGTGAATATGCGAGCATGAATGTCTCGTGAAGGTTCGCCCCAAAGTATACTGTATATGGTGTGCCGATATTCTTCACCAAAGAGTCAAGCACGTACAGCGCTGGCAATTTCCTTGCCGGTGGTGCCTCACGAACTGTTAGTAGGACTCGGAGAATTGAGCTGAATTGCTTACCTTCTTGATATGGGTAGTCAGAGCAGTCGCGATTGCCTGAGCATGTTCAATGTTTTCCTGGGCAATTCCCGTGAGGAAAGCAATTTGATGTCTCTCGTTGGTGATGAGATCCTCTAGAGCATCTTTGTAATTTGCTGCAACTTCATCTGATGGCAAAGACATATTGACAGACTGAAAACACACGAAGCAGATAGCAGAAGGTGATGACTTCGCAAAAAGTCTCAGGTGTTGAATCAATCAGCAAAGTTCTTGGATTCGTGTCAAGCACAGTTTGCGACGACCTGAGTGGCTGATAATAGAACAGATCTGTGGGTCAGAGGTGCTTTGACACGGTCCTGTTCTGACGAGCTGAAAGTATCAGGGTATCAGGGCAAGAGAAGAAAGTGTCTGGTATCTTTTGCTATCTAATATTCTCCCACCCAGTGCAGTGCTGCCAGGTGATATTCCTCAGCGAAGTCAGAACACTTGTCTCGTAGAGTAACAAGCTGAACAACAAACGCTTCCGAATCACGCAGACAATGAAGTCTCAAGATCTCCACCTGATCCAGGCTGGCACTTTTGTTGATCTAATCTCAGCGGAGTTCTTTGTCCAGGACACACGGTACAGGGAAAGAATTGGCTGAAGGAGGACCAAGTTAGATCGAGTCTTGAGCGAAAAGGAGCGGCCACTGCAAGACGTTAGATTTCGTGGTTGCGGGATAGGGTGACGAAGTGCCAGTGGTTGTGATGGAGGATGAGGACGTCGGAAGTCACGATGGACAAACTGCGCTTGCCAATCGCCAAGCCGGCAAAACGACAGGTCTGGCCCACCGTTTGTGCTGCCTGCGGAAGGTCCGGTCACGAACTGCTTCTGGCGTCATAACCGTCCTTGCTGAAGAACTTGGGCGTCGCCAATCTGAACTTCACCTCAACAACCTGCAACTGTACTTTCCCTTCCAAACCCTACCTCTCACACATCACCGTCAACATGCGCTTCACACTCCTCACTTTCCTCTTCGCATTGCTGCTGTCACTAGCACTTGCGGCAGCCCCACAGAAGGCTATCGTCGTTACCTTTGAGGACCCAAACACTCCTCAGTCCGCGGTCGATGATGCCATGAAGGCGATCAAGGATGCTGGTGGCGTGGTAACACACGAGTATAGTATGTGCTTCTGGAGCAGGCCCCTGGCATATCGAGAGACCAAGACTAACACTACGCAGATCTCTTCAAAGGCTTTGCAGCGAAGGCATCTGAGGCGGCAATCGAAGCAGTTCACGCTCTGGGAGACAAGTACATTCCTACGATTGAGCAAGACATCACGTTCAGCACTCAGGACCATGCATGAGTAGAGATCAGAAAGGTCGGATGGGGAGAACGCTGGGACTCGTCTGCACATAGGATTGGAGCAATATGTATATCATGAATAACGCAGCGCATAACAGCATGGTGCATTTACCACAACCAACTTTCCAGTCAATGAGCCAGGACAACTCCATTGTCATTGAGTCTGGCGTGCCCCAAAGGCCTCTGTCGTCAACGAGCCTCGGCTATTGTTCGCAGTGTCGCGATATTTCCTGCTGATCTTGTTTGCCTGCATTTACTCGATTTGGAGAGCCGACTGCAGGTCTCTTCGACACGTCTTCTGCTGCCAGGTCTGACTGATCTGCTGCACCACGGCTCAGCTTCTATGTCAGCTGGCAGCCACATCCGTTGAAGGGCTCCTCGAGCCTGGTACTGGTCTGTATGCAACAGGACACCCTTATAGCGAGTAGTCTGCAAGTTCCGACGACCGCCGTGTGTTATGATAGCAGCACCCAGGACCTCGATCTACTCGTAGTAGTGGCATCTCTCTCTTCCTTGTCCTTCGGCATCTGCCTGGCTGTCTCAACCTCTACTCTCCAGCTTCAACGTTAGCACTATCAACGTAACGTAAGCAGCAAGACTCAATGCTGTAAGCACGATAACGACGTTCCCACTTGTTCGAAACTTCTTCCTTCCAAGCCCATCCTCACCAACTTCACTGAAGAACTGCTTGTTTCCCTGCTGCCGCCGGTATGCGGATACTAGTAATACTCCTGCTCCATAAACTGCGAACATTGCGCCGATACTGTAGAATTCTGAAGTGAAGATCTTGAGGATAATGAGAGCGAAGGAGAATTGGCTGAGAGAGGTCCGGACGTATGCGCCTTCGAAGGTTCGTTGAGCGGCACGAATTTCGACGAGCTCATCGTTGGTGAGCTGAACGGAGCGCGCACGATGGAGGCGCAGATGGTAGTGGTCTTCTGGATGGCGGGACTTCAGTCAAGTGTTAGTCAGCACACGATAGTAATAGCAGCATGTTACTGCTGGTGACAGATAGCGAAGTAATCGCCAACTTACACCGAACATCTTGAGTCTTGGTTTGATTGCCCAAGTCTCGGATCACTTCTTGTGTAACTTGTGGACAAAGGTGGGCTCAGCCACTCTTGTGAAGGTCTCTAGAAGCTCGCTTTACATTACTCGGTATGATGTCTGAGCGGTGGGGAGCACGCCTTGTCGCAACAACTGATAAGTTATAGGTGTACGTTAGTATGGTGCTATTCTCGAGGCACGCAAGCAGTGTTGAAAGCACGGATGAGAAAGTTTGGAGAGTTTATTCGTCCATTCACTGGGGAAGCTACCTAGAGTGCCTACCACATTTGATGCGATCAATTATCAGCAAATCGCGCTCGAGGCACAAACCGTCTCATATTAAGGGCCTGCTGACCTTCGTATGCTTCACACTGAGAGTTACGGAAGCCGCGGTTGTTGTCATTATTGCTGTGATATATGCTAAGTCTTTCCTGGAGACCCCTGCAGTTCAAGATCGGAGAGCACTCCGCTCGAAACCCGCGCTGCATCATGGCCCGAGGCCCTATCAACCAATCGCAATAATAGGAACAAATAAGTCTCGCTGCGTGCTTCGCCGATGACTACTGCTTTGAGAAGGAGCAGCAAGCACAAAACGGCTAAGCTCGACAACAATAGGAACTTCAACACTGATGAACACGAGTTGGACTCTCTCTGACCTTCCTGTCTCTTCTACGATACTATCATAATGTCAGAAAAGAGGTTAATACACGCTGACGAGGTAGCAAAGCACAACACCCGCGACTCGTGCCACGTGATACTTTACGGCCAAGTTTGGGATGTAACAGACTTCTTGCCAGAACATCCCGGTGGCGCCAACATCATACTAAAGCTAGCTGGTAAAGATGCAACAGAGGAATACGATCCCGTCCATCCACCAGGAACTCTCGAAGAAAACCTAGCACCTTCGAAATGCCTAGGTCCTATTGACCCCAAGTCTCTGCCAGAACCAGTAAAGCCGGCACAAAATGTCGGCCCTGAGGCTGGTGAGGAAAGGCCAGTGCCAATTGCGAATCTGCTGAACTTGGACGAAGTCGAAGCTGCTGCTACGAAGAAACTCAGCAGGAAAGGGTGGGCGTACTACTACTCCGCGGCAGATGACTACGCTTCCAAACACCTTAACAACACAGTCTACCGCTCCATTCTTCTACGGCCACGAGTGTTCGTAGACTGCCGAAACTGCGACCAAACTACTACATTTCTCGGTAACAAGCTCTCACTACCAATATACGTAAGTCCAGCCGCCATGGCGCGTCTTGCCCACCCAGACGGCGAGTGGGGCATTGCACAGGCATGCAAGAACTTCGGCACAATGCAAATCATCTCCAACAACGCATCTCAGACTCCGGAACAGATCGTGAAGGACGCAGGGCCCGACCAGGTCTTCGGATGGCAACTGTATGTGCAGACCGAGCGGAAGAAGTCTGAAGATTACCTTGCACGTATCAATAAGCTTGATGCAATCAAATTCATCTGCTTGACTCTCGATGCGCCAGTACCTGGCAAACGTGAGGAAGACGAGCGTTCCAAGAATATTGTGGAAGACCACGACTCCGTGATCAAAGATGCAGGTGGAAGTAAGCTCGAGGGAGGTGGTGGAATCGGGCAGAGTCTCTTCTTCGGGACCGACCCAAGTCTGACATGGCAGGAGACATTGCCGTGGCTGAGGAAACAAACCAATAAGCCGATCATCTTGAAGGGTTTGCAGACGCACGAGGACGCATACATTGCTGCTCAGCATGCGCCGCAGGTGAGGGGTATCATTCTTTCGAACCACGGTGGACGAGCCCTTGACACTGCGCCGCCGAGTGTGCATACATTGCTGGAGATTAGGAAGTATTGTCCTGAAGTCCTCAGCAAGGTCGACGTGATCATCGACGGCGGCATCAAACGTGGCACGGACGTCGTAAAGGCTCTGTGTCTGGGCGCCAAGGCTGTCGGTATCGGTCGTGGTGCACTGTTTGGTCTTGCTGCTGGTGGTATTGAGGGTGTTGAGAGAGTGCTGGAGATACTGAGAGACGAGACGGCAACGTGTATGCGGTTGTTAGGTGCAGAAAGGGTCGATCAGCTGGGAATGCAGCATATCAACACCAGAGCAGCCGAGCGAGACATTTATGACGGGCCGGGGAATCTCAATCAGACTGCAGGTGGGAATCTCGGGTCATGGACCAAGTCGAAGTTGTAGAGCGCTTTCACGATGGTGGATATTCTCTGCTGGCATTTCCTTCTTCGATATGTGTATGGCGCTTACGGTCGGGTTAAGGTTGAGCAATGTTGCCGTTCGTTATTCTAGTTTCCTAAGCTGTTCACGGTCACTTTTGCCCTGATATGACGACGGTCCTGGCGGGATCCCGGCACATCTGGAAGCATCCACAGTGCGATCTGACAAGTGTGCAGCAGCTGACGCCTTGCTCAGCGAACAGTGTGATACGAAACGTCGACGCCCACCAGCAACGGTACAACCAGGTGTCAACGTGTAACTGAGTATCAAAGAACTTCTGTACATATCAACGTTTGAGCATAGGTCCCTGGTTCACGATGTTTCGTTGACAGTGCGTCTGACGATCCGAATCTGTCTCACACAGCTGGATGCGTTACTGCTATCCGGAGCGAGATCTCGGCAGCGACTAACTACCAGATAGTTTTGATTCGTCTTTCGCCCCTATACGCCAATTTGACGATCGTGCCGCGCGTCAAATTCGTAGCGAGTCTCCACCAGTTTCCTGGTTGATGCAGACGGGCTGTAGTTACTCAGGAGAGCGCCCGCATGGAACAATCGGATCGAGCCAAATGCCGTGCCTCCGGCAAGGGCTGTTGCATCTCCAGCGCACCTGCGAAGAAATAGTGAATGTTCTTGCAAATCGGCTTCCTTTAGAAGATCTCCTTGACACCACTCCCGAACCACGTCCTGAGCTCCTGTTCTTCGCCCTTAATCCCTGTCATACCAGCACCAAAATACTGGCTCAGCTCGTTGTTCTCTTTGTCTTCATCCGCCCAATCAATCTGTATTGCCTTGTTTTTATCTTCCAGTAGATCTTTTGCAGTACCCCATGAGAAGCGACATTCGTTTCCCCAGCCAAACGTCTCATCGATATTTCCCTTCAGCCAAGTCACACATTTGGCGTCTGACGGGTAGCCGGAACCCCAACCAATAACAAGATCCTCGACCTCCACTACACCATCGACCTCCATGGCATCTCTCTTCGCTGTGATCTTGCCGGTCTTAACCCCTTGATAGAGCACTTCACAGCTAACATCTCTCGTCACCTTCGCAACCACACTCGCTGCACTAACCACCGGAAACAAACTATCAGCCTTTTTCTCGACGACCACCTTACACGTGGGGAAGATCGCCTGCAACTTCTTCTGGTAAACAGCAGGCTGACCTATCGTATCGACAAAGATCTCCTGTACGTTGACACCTCGTGCGATCACACCGCGGATAACCTCGATAGTTGCGTCCATGGCTTGTGCGTTGAGGTTATACGACCCACCATACCTCATCATACCAGCCGAGATATCCTGAGCACTCAGGGACTTGATGGCCCACCCGACGTTTTCGAAGAGGTTTGTGCCAGATGTGCACAGTGTTCGCATTAGCTTTGCGCGGACCAACGGTGTCAAGACTTTCGAATCATCGAAATGGTGCGTCTCTGCTAGTAAGCTGTGTTGAAGCTCAATGGGGAGGTAAGCTATGCCGTAGATCATGGGGCCGATGACAGGGCCGCGGCCTGCTTCGTCCACACCGAGGACGACGGGCGTACCTTGCGATTCTAGGGAATTTGGTGTCACGTTAACTGGAAGTGGGCTGTAGTGGGCATACGAGCTGCCGGCGTGAAGATCAGGGAGGTGCTCGGATACAGAGGGTGGGATGTACTCCGTGGCCACTGGCTGAGCCTCGACTTCTTGGGCTTGTGACATTATTGCCGACTTCCTTGAGTGCTAGGTTCGCTCGGAGCTTTCTTCTTGCTGGCTGATTCGGGTCACGGTACTGCTTCAGGGCGACGTCAAGGGCGATTCGAACGACGTGTCCTTACTATAGCAAGGGAGAGCTTTCGGTCGGCGAGCCTAAACCACCAAATAGCAATTGTATCTGGGCGTGGAATGCAAGGGACGCGTAGAGTGGATGCGACGCGTCGAAGCGTGACGGTGCTCCACCACGCTAGCCACTGCACCGCTGGTGTGGGACGATAGTACGAACTGGTCCGCCTGGTCTTGAAGATCCTTCTTTCACTTCACCGGCGGTGGTAGGTATTGGTCTGGATTACGACGTTCTTAAGTATCGACGCAGGGGTGCTCCGGATGTGTTCACAAAAGGAAAAGACCATTCATTCGTGGAGTGGCAGGGTCATTCAATCATCGCGCGCTGGAAGCTTCGACAGGACTCGCTTCAAGTCAGCAGCACAAACGAGGGACGAAGGAAATAATGGATGAGCGCGAATGCCGAAATGGTAGAAGCGCTTCAACTCATACGATATGGGTATATAAATACAGAATCATTTTCCTCCCTGCACAGCCACAACAATCTTCCCTCTCGCCCTTCCTGTCTTGAGCTTCTCAAACGCCTTCGGCACGTCCTCAAAAGAAAACCTATCGTCCACCACGGGCTTCACCTTCCCCTCAGCCATCCATTTGGCAACTTGGTCCAATTCGCTCACATTTATTTTCGCGAAGAGACCCCCCGCCCTCCTCTTTCCACCTCCCAGCCAGCCAGGCCACAATCTCATCTTCAGAGTATTGAGCACCCCACGAAGGCTGAGATCTCCAGCTATGGTTAAAAACATCGCGTTGGGCCCCGAATACTCATGCGCTTTATAGAACAAGTTCAGATCAGCCCCGACGTTGTCAACGATGTGATCGACTTTCTTCCCATTATCCTTCGTCGTCTTCGCAAAGGCACCGGCCAAGTCCTTGTTCTTCGTATAGTCGACAACTTCGTCAGCGCCGAGGCTGCGACATAGTTCGACGTTCCGGCCGCTGCACGTCGTGATCACGTCGCAATCCAGTGCCTTCGCGATCTGGATGCCGAAAACACCGGTTCCGCCGCTTCCACCGTTGATGAAGACTCGACTCCCGCCAGATTTAGAGATGTGAGGGGCGAGAGATTGGTACGCCGTCACGCCCGCTACCCCAATCGTGCTCGCGTGCTCCATGCTCAATCCCTCTGGTATCCGTACCGTTGAATCTGTGCCCGCAACGGCATACTCAGCCAGGCATCCACCCGCGAATGGGCTGGGACCGCAGCCGAAAACGGTATCCCCTGACTTCAGGTTACTTCCCTTTGCAGGCGTAACGATGGTACCCGCAAAATCAATGCCCGGTGTCGCGGGATTGGCTATGGCGACGCGTCTGAAGAGCGGGATCTCAGCCGGCTTATAGTCGACTGGGTTGAGGGACACGGAGGAGATTTTGATGAGGTGTTGATTTTGTTTCGGCGTTGGTAGAGGTGCGGAAGTGTTGAGTTTGAGGCTGTTTTCGAAGCCGTTGGTGACAGTTGCGTATTGCCAGGCGCGCATTGTTTTGGGGAGGGTGGTGGTCATTGTGTAGATGCTTCGCCGTATTAGTGTTCAGTACTGTCTGACCTGCAGTAGATGGTTCAGCGAGGTTAGCAGGTACGTTACAAGAGAGACATGGTCCGAGATGATGGGGCTTCGCCTTGACTATATACTACTCATGGCATCGATATCATAGTCTAACATGCTTCTCAGTGCAGCAAGCCACGCGCGACAAGGACTTGAATCTGTCCGACGCATCGTCTATACACTTGTACATTCGCACATGCATGTCCAATCTATACAGGCTAAACACTCAACGTATCAGACGTAGAAACGGAGAATGACGCGCACAAGCTTCGGAGTCGGGTAGACGTAAAAGGGAAATCAAGGCTCGATGTGGTTAGAAGCGCGTTGCTGCACTGTTACAGATTAGCGTGATGTACCTGGGGATCTTGATGACTACTAGTATTCACGCGGGGAGATCCATGGATGTGGATGTTTGGCGCTATGTTCTGCCGCACCGGGGCAGATGTACGACAGCAAGATCTGAGCGCTAATCTTGAGTTACAGTAAGAGTTGGTCTCTCTCCCACTTAGTCATCGCAGATTCTGCCATATCGGCCGTAGCAGGAATAGTATAGCACCACTGATTATGAACAGGCTCCTTCGACCCGACCACGGCTGGCTCGATCCCTTACTCAGACACCACAACCATGGTCACCACACCACAGCCCAAAAAGACATACCAGTTTCCATACCTCGAGGCTTTGAAGATTGTGGTTTGAGTCCTTCGAAGCAAGCCATGTTCAAGGTCGCGCCTTCTGGTCTAGCATGGTGGTGTCAATCTTCGAAGCCGCATTCTGCTTCTGGAAGAGGCACGATGCGAATCACTGATCTGCGATATCTGCTTTCGTGAGTCTGCAGGCTGCTGTTTCCGGCGAACGCCAGGTTGACTAGGCAGATATGCAGCTTCGCTAGCTGCATTTCAATCAAGTACAGAACTCTGCAAATTGTGTCGCGGAGTATGTGAGGCCATTATCAATCGTCCTGGAGAGGTGGCGCTGCTCAATTCTCATTTAATGCTCTCTGGCTACCGCGATTTCTTCACTATCTCTTCGTCCCCTCTTCTATATCACGCCTCCTTATATATCGATCTCCTGGTATCACTGAGAACATGGCCCCAATGGCTATGTGGCCTATTAGTAGGTAGCTCCAAGATGCACAGGTGCACGTGCTAACACTATGTAACGCACGCACTGGTTCGAAAAGGTACCGGTAAGTCCCAGTGAGCATGGGGTTAAGCTTCCCTCCTGTCGCGCTGATGACAGTACCCTCCCGTAACGTGTATACCTTGTGGAGATGGCAGACCTGGAAGCGAGCTTTCGCGTACATGAAATCCAAATCGACCGTGCGGAATGTTCCTCATTGACTGATGGTGCGTCTCCAGGCTGTCATATTTTTTCCCACCAACGCCAGAAGACATATTTCTTCGAAGTTGATGTATGAAGGACGTGCTAGAGAGTCTCATAAAAGCCTAACCACGTTCACAATACTGCAGCCGATCATGCCGCAAACGCACCAGGTGTAGGCGGCAACAAGAAATCAGCTTCAGCATCTTCGCTGATCTGCTGCAAACCCTGCCCGTTACCAGTACCAACCATCAAAGCATTCAAGGAATTCACTTGGCTGGTATTCTGGCTCAACTGACGTCTCGACTTGCCTCTCAGATGTCGTGGTCCAGGACCTTCGATAGACGAAAAGTAATCCGTGTCCGGATCCGGCTCTGACCAGAGATCAGGCTCTTGAGGTGCGGTATCCACCTGTAGCGTTTGCTCTTGGTGGCTTGGGAAATGGCTACCGAGACTGGTTGCGTTCAGGTCAATCTCTGGTATGATCATGTCTGGTTCGAACAGGTGTGGATAGCCAGCAGGAGATAGTGGCCGGGAGGGAGGGGTTGTATACTTCCTGCTGTACGTTGGCCGAGATTTATGCTTGTTGGAAGATGTTGATGATTTTCGTCGTTTGGTCGACGGCCTCTCAGAAGCTCCTTTCGTGGGTTTGCGAGGCGATGTAGGTGCCGGGGCATATTCGATAGACTGAGTTATATTGCTTGAGAAGCTGGGGTATAGCTTCCCCTGGTCCGAACTGCTGGACCTGTTGTGCTTCTTTGTAACCAGCTCGTCGGCACGTTCTGTACCGGAAGAATGATCTTGTGGTTTGACCATCTCGCCTGTGTTCATACTCTTAGAAACAGCAATCTTTGTGCTGCTTGACCGGCTTATTAGTCCGTATTGAAAGTAAGCAAAGGGGAGAAACGAAGTTCTTCATGCTCACCGACGAGAATGTGCTAAGGATGCACGTCCATGGGCTAACGCATCGGGCAGCACCAGAAACAGATCCACCCATACGTGGCGGTCTGCATCTGGTCGCTAACACTTCATCGTGATGGCGCAGCCTCATTGTTGGAACTTACAGTACCGACACTGACTGTTCGGGACTGGACACGACAATGCTGGTGAAACTGCCCACAAAACAGACGTGCTGGATGTTATTGAGGTGTTCGCGAAATTGCAGGGATCATGGGTACGCACGACAAGCCAGACCCTAGTCAATTTGTGCTAAGTGGGGCTTCCGAGGTGTTAGCGCTGGACTCTCACAACAAATGTCCTCGTGGCTTTCTTGTAGAACATCTGGCTCTTATAGCCGTGCGCCATACAGCTACAACGTGCATTTCACCATGCGTGGATATTGCAACGACGTAAGATTTTGAGGATCAACCAATCAGTCGAGGCTATGACGGTCACTGAAGCCGAGGTTTGAGGGAAAGACACGAACTCGCAGAGTGAAGTTGGCACGGTTGCCAACCATTTCAAGATGCACCTGGTTGGATGGCAGCGGCGACGAGCCGAATGAAAGAACTCCTCAAGTCTAGCACCTCTGAGGTCGAACAATCTTACCAAAGGTAAGGAGTGTACTGCTTTGTCCTTTCACAAAGTTGGTGACTTCTCTCACAACGGGTCCGACAATGATGGTTTGGTGCTCGCTCTCATAAGTACAGTATGCTAGGCACAAACGACCCGAAGCGTAGAGGTGCTTGCTCAGAAACGCAGATGGTTATCACATTTTCAAAGAGCTCAATCTCATCTGCCACGTCTGGCTTTTGCGTTCCTTCCTATCCTAGACCCACCATCATTATACTCACCATCTTCGCTTTCTTGAGCCAGCTCATCGGCGCCAGCTTCGTCGGCTTGATCGTCTTCCTCGACGAACATTTCTTCAGCATGCTCCGCCAAGTACTGGTCGAACTTTCCTTCCATTCTCTCCTCATGAGCTCGTTTAGCCTTATCTTGCCATACTTTGGTGTAGTAACCGTCTGAAAGCTCACGCTTGAAACGAGCTATTGAGCGTTTCAGATATGGGTCCTCTGAGCAGAATGTTGGCTCGAGTGGTGGTGCCGTGGAGAAAGCCCAGTCTTGCTCCAGGTGTTTCCCCGAGCTTGTATGTGCTTCACCGTTCGGTCCCAGGCTGTGGTCGCCCCTTGCTTCGGCACAGGAATCTTGCCCATAGGCCATTCCTCTTTGTGGCCTCCTCGTTATAGGTAGATTATTCATGATCATCAACCTCTCCTTCTCTGTGTAGCCCTCCCACTGATCCATACTCATACACTTCGCAAGAAATGACTGTATGTCAGCATTGACAATTGGCGACTTCTCCCCGAAAGTCCTTGAGGTGGTGAGAGCTGGTATCCGTCTAGGCTGCTGCTGCTGTTGTTGTCCGGTTTTGCGAACTCGCCCAACATTGGCCATATCCTTCGAAAGTGCGCCCATCGGCTGATTTGCGTCTACTAGCGCACACTCTGCGGCTGTTCTGGACCTCCCAGGATACCGGGTTTCCGTGGTCCTCGTCGAAGTTGACATTGCGATGCGAAACCGGGGAAGATTCTGGGCACGGTTTATGGCGAGGATGGTGACAGATGTTTGACAAGAGATCGGGCGAGTGAAAGGAACAGTTGCTATTAATGACTCTTTCAGGTAATCGTCAGACGCTAGGTAGGATCGCTGAGAGTACGCGGACTGGCTAGTGACTAAAGCAAGCAGCGACTGGGAAAGCAATATTGATAGATGATGGCTTATGAGAGATGGGCAGGTAGCTGTCGACGCAGAATGATAGCTCAAGGTGGTCGTTCCTTCCTCTTTCTATCGCGGCTTTGGGAGGTCGCGCCTGCCATGTTGAACATCCTAAGTCCCGTCTTCCACTTCTTGCGTTTTGCAACGTCACTCGTAGCACAGTGTCATTGTGGACTGTGTGAATCAAAGCCTCATGGAAGAAGCAGAGGTCTAGCAAACGCTGAATGAATTGACTGCGTCGTCTGCCTCGGCTCCCAGCCACATGCTATTTTCAGTCCACCAATGACACCCCGAGCGCAGTTTGAGTAAGTCATCACGTTCCCTATCCCCTCCCGCTCGTGTTGTCATCCTCTCAACCCGGATGACAGACACCACGCTCTGTGCGCAGGAGGACTCTATACTACCAAGAGTGCACACTTTGTGCTACCCTTGGACTCCTTCACGCGTCTGCAGCGATGGCTGCCTCATCTATCTGGCGCTCCGCCAACGCGACGCTGCGATCAGCGGCAGCAGCGACATCAGGACTGCCACAGAAGGCCAGAAACCTGCCAGAGATCTATGCTGAATACGTGGCTTCCAACGCTCATTCAGTTGGACAGGTAGAGAGCACATTGCGATCGTTAACCTATCTCTTGCCCGGTGCACGGCTCAATGATTCAGAGCTGGCTTCCGAATCAGTGCATACTTTCGTTCAGATACTTTCAATCTACCACGACCATTTATTGAAGAAGAAGTCCCAGTCTGTTTCAGTCTCCAAAACACCTTCTCAGAAAGCTGCTCAGCCCAAACCTTCCCACCATGCTAGGTACACCATGTTCTGGCAGGACTCCTCATCCTTCTATACCCGGATCGCTACCATCCTAAAGGTGGTACAGTATACAGAACTCCTTTGGGAGATGACAGCCCGCCGTCGAGACGGAGAACGCGGTCGCTGGCGTTGTGTTATGCTATTGGAATCCTTCAAAGCCCTCCTCCGGCTCATCCTCCTTCGGCTGACCAATTCCCGGCCTGTCGTAACACCACCCCTGCCACTTCGAGAAGACCTTGCCCAGCAAGAAGAGCCTGCTGAAGAGTTTTCGGAAGAAGATATGAAACTCCTTGACCCCATACCGTTCGAACTCAAGGATGCATTCGGCGAAGCAGGAATACCAACTCCTCCAATGTCAGATTCAGATAAGATGCCCATCCATAACAACCCATCCGATCCATTCTCAATGCCTCGAACAGGCTTCACCATGCCCACACTACCTACGCCAGAGGCTGTATCTAACTACCTCCTTGAACACGTCATTACACCAGACGATATCAAACCTGTCCAACAACTGGTTCACCGACTTACCTCCATCCGTGGTCAAGCCGCTGAGGTTCTCTATATCCTTCGACCAGTGATCTATGCAGCTCTTATGCAGAGAGTTGCAAGAACATACGGCTATGAAGGCACAAAATGGAAAAAAGCCTGGTCACCTTGGCTCATAGGTCTAAGCATAGAGTACTTCGCGCGACAGCTGGCTAAGCAAGATCTAGGCAGTCAAGTCCCTGGTGGTACCAAGAGTGGTTTGTCTGCGCTGGAGGGGGAAGAGTTTACGAAACGAGGGTGGAACATGGCCTGGTGGGGCATGAGAGGGGCATTCTACGAGAACGTTACAAAGGGTGCAGTGATGAAAGTGGTCGATGGTCTAAAGGGTAGGCCGGTGTTGGATCTTGTTGGTGGTGTGGTCGAAGACTATGAGCATTTATGGGCCAATTATTGGTTCAGTACGTCGACGATGTGAGGTGTAGCCAATTAGCCAGGTGGGAGGTTGAGGGTGCATAAATTGACGCACCCAAGCTATCTATCCGTCGAAACCACGAGTGGAATCGGATGAGGAAAGGAAGCGGTGACGTGTGTCAACAAGGTTGCTGTATGGCACAGCAGCGCCTCGACGAGACCCAGCCTTCTACCTCGTCGTCTGGTTTCGGACATGATAGTCACAGCAGAGTTAGTGGCCAGTGACATCGTTTCGACGGATTTCCGCAAATGGTTCCTCAAATTTTAATGGACCTCCAGCAGCGCTGGACATCTGTCTTCAGCAGTGCCTCTCCCAAATCTTTGAACTTATGGGGCAAACGACAGCCTTGTTCTGGCGCTCTTCAGCCTCGTGCCTGCTCTTACCAGATCCACATCACATTCGACTTTTCTCCTTTCCAGCAGAATTTGTATGCAAGGCCACAAAAACAACAAAAAAGAATCGTGGAGAAACGGCGAATCGAACGCCGGACCTCTTCCATGCTAAGGAAGCATTATACCACTAAACCATATCCTTCTCTGTGTTAGATGGTGTCTTTGATAGCAATAGAAGTAACTAACCCCTTGAGCTCTGTGAGCTGATTTGTGCACAAAGTTTGGACTCGGGGCTATATCAGAACGCCGATTAGCGTGCTTATTGGTACGAGCGTTTGTGGTGTGACTTTATCGAGTCTTGCTACATGCAACATGAAGCAGCTTCTCGCACTCCGTGTCACAGCCAGACAAGCTGCCGGTTGATACCACTGTAGGAAAGAGTCTACTAGACACCTTTTCACAATCACGGCATCTCTGGCCTCGAAGACTTACACACCGGACCTTTATGCAGAGCCTGCGGTGTTCACACTTGCCGGCAACGAAGTACTGCTGGAAGATAGCGCAGCGCCGCTTGCTTCCCTCGTGCACAACCCCTTCAGCAAGCGGGATGATCACGTGAGAGAGAGGAGGAACATACTGCCTCCACGAACTTGGCTTACCTTGGACATTCGGACAGTATTACCATGTTTTCCCTTTCCTGACTGCTTCGAGCGTCTTTGATGTTACGGACGAGATTGCGCGGTATGAATGGCGGTGTGCTATCTAGTTATCTTCGATGGTTTTCTGTCTTCAAGCTTGCGCATTCGAGCGAACTTCAAGAGTGCAGACAATTGCAGTCATTGGTGTCGGCTTCATTCCTTCTTGGTCTTCTATCCCTGCCTCGCCCTTATATCCATCTGACACACTTCAGACCAAGACCAGACTCTGGAGGACCGCAGACTACGACCGAAGCTTGGCGTTGATGAGTCATTCCCTATCTAACAGAGCAACCAACCTGGTTCATCGTCGTCCTGTTCACACACTAACCCTTTGCCTCATTGTGTTGAGCCCATCTACTAACCTCACATTCCAATCCACTCATCCATCACCGTTCAGTCCTCCTGCCCATTCCATCGCTCGCCTGCAGCACCATCAGCGATACTAATACGACATCCAACGCTCGACTCTACTTCAATGGTTTCCACCCACCCACCAGCAAAAACAACAATAACAACCCACAAGACCCTCCTCACAACTCTCAACCCCTTCGAACAGCGTTTCGGCTACCACCGCGCCCTCTGCCGGGGACCACTGATTTGTGTTTCTGGGACCACGGCGGTTAAGGTCTTTCCAGGCGAGGGTGATGTCGATGTCGACGCTGAAGGGGATGGGAATGGCAGTCAAAATGAACTTGAAATTCTCCATCGTGGAGATGCACACATGCAAGCGAAAACTGCGATGGGTGTTGCTGTTGAGGCTGTAAGGGGCCTTGGCGGGAAACTAGAGGATGTGGTTAGGGTTAGGATGTTCGTTGCGGTGAGTATAGCTGTGATTGTGGTTGTTGGTACCAGACACAGAGTAGGGGAGCATGCTGATATGATACGTTTGACAGAATCATGAAGATTGTGATAAGGTTGGGGCTGCGTTCAGGGATATCTTTGGTCAATCTGACAGGTCAGAGGGTGATGGTGGTAGTGGTGATGTCGAGGACGCGATCGGTGCTGCGGCGACCATGATCGTTGTGCCGGGAGGGGTTGTGGATAAGGATATGCTCGTTGAGATTGAGGTTGATGCGTATGTACTGTAGCATACGAGGTGTTATTGTGGTGGTGGGGGAGGATGTGGTAAGTTCGACGTCTCTTCTGATTCTTGATTCCTTCTAACCCATTGTATGTCGTCAGGCCTCTCAGACTTTCCGTTGTTGTTGCTGTCATTTAGTGTTCTCCATAAAAAGCCAAGGGACCATACAAACAAGTTCAGCAGAAGTCAAGGGCACTTCGGTGTGAATAGTGAGACTTGTTGAAACGGAAGACGACATCTCTTGCAGTTCTTACTTATTAACTGCATTGTTCGCACCTTCTGTTCCCTTTCAACCTCACCGAGCAGCTTTGCTCATGTCCTGCGAGAACTGCATCACATCTTTATCTCGATTCTGGACACTTCTGGACGGCGAGCTAGCCTACGTGGCGCCCACTTCTCAGTGGGTGTTAGGTCGTATTGTTAAGGACCCCTGGGCGATGTTGAGTCTGGACCGGCCGTGGCCATGGCATGATCTCTCCTCGATGATTGTAGCAGTGATACTGGTGCTACGACAAGAAGGAGTGCTTGCCCCCCAGAAGTGGCTGTCGGGAAGTGGTACACACCGGCTCACGCCATGCCGCTTCGAATTCACTACTAGTAATTGACGGCCGCGCTTTGATCAAGAGCTTCAATAATACCTGCTAGCATTGACTTTTGGGCGTCTTCGCCTGATTAGTTCTCTCGTCCTCCAGCTGTACCTTATTGTAGTCACAAGGTAGCCTGCCACATTCCGGTGCAGCTTCGAACGTGGGCATCCAGATCTGCATTTGGTGAAGAAATGTATGCATTTGATGTAGTTTTAGGTCAAAGCAGTCAGTGATACTGTGGCAGGTACGGTGATTCGCAATTTGTAAGCGTAGAGCGCTGAAGGTCATTGCCCAACACAAGAGAGCATCCCTTCGTGTTGCGATAAGTAGTCAGTCACTATGGCTTTCCAGACCGGCATTGTCAAGGTTCAAGCTATAACATGGTCCGGTCCACAAATATTAGAACGGCTGGGGATTCAAGATTGAAAAGCAAGGTATTTGGAGACCAGATGTGGAAACAGTTTGGCAGTAGTGAGGAAGATTGCCCAGGCCAAATCGGCAGTAGCGTCGTTGTGCTGCGACAGTCGTTCCGAATGCAACTCTTCTGAGGCCGGTAAGCTGTGGAATCGTCGAGGTGGGGTTAGCAACTGTGGTCTATCCGCCTGGATTGGCACTTCACCCAATACAAAGTCAGCTGGTTGGCAGTTAGTACAGACGCAAAAAAGCCACAAAAGAGGTGATATATCGTTGCACGACTTGTTCTCTCCTTGCTAGATCTCAAATGGGGTATCTTTCCTAAGCTGGCTCACGTAGCGCAACTTTTGCTTCCATGTTTCTTTGCCTTGTAGCCAATCTCCAGTATTCACCTCGATCGTACATATCTCGGAAGGCCGTATCTCATATAGCTCGTGATCGTGTTCATATCATACGTAGGACAGAGCATTAGTGTCGTAGCTCATTCTGTCGCGTTTGTGCTTCGAGGGAGCCGCCAGCATCGTGGTTGTTACGTGATGCAGGACGGCCAAGATAGTCGGAATTGAATGATTGGGGTGGACCATATGTGCGAGCATTACTCGGGTGATATGATGTTAAAAGGCTTCACCAACCATCGTTGGCACGGCCAGTTGTGTTGCTGTTCCGGCTACCATCGACACTGTTGCCGCCATCGTTTTGACCGTCAGCAGTCTATGCTGCGGTAGGACAGGCGGAAGACAAGTGACCTGGCTGCTTGCCTATTGAAGAGGTTAGTGACCTGAACGCTAGCTGAAAAACATGAAGACTCACAGTTGTAGCAGATCCTCTCAGCTTGGGGCATTGGGCAATCCTTGGAATAGTGACCGCCTTCACCGCAGTTCTAGACGCGTGTTAGCTTCTCTCTTGCTGAATTTTCTTTGGTCGAATACTCACGTAGCACTTCATGGATCGGCCTTGGTTGCAATCCCTGGCCATGTGACCTTGTCCGCCGCAGTTGTAGCAGCTTTGACCGCCGGCGCTGCCTCCTCCTCTTTGATAGCCGCCACCTCGTTGGTAGCCACCACCACCGAAGCCGCTCTCAGGACCACCAGCAGAAGTGCAATCTCTGTCGACGGTGTTAGTTCGTTGTGCGAAGATAGAAAATTATGGCGTACCTGGCAAGATGACCTTGGCCACCGCACTTGTAGCATTCTCGGCCGCCGCCGCCGCCGCCGTACGAGTTGCCACCGAATCCGCCTCGTCGGCCACCACCGAAGCCACCTCGTTGACCGCCTTCTTGGCCTGGCTCAGTGCAGTCTCTGGAGATGTGACCTTCTTGACCGCCTAATACTGTCAGCGATAGCCGGGGCGCAGAGCGCTGGGCACAACTGACACTTGTAGCATGACTTTGGCTTTGGTGCCTCCTGGCAGTCTCTGCTCATATGACCGGTTTCTGCTGACTGTTAGATACGACAGCTCTTTCTCGTAGCATTCGTAGACATACGACCGCAGTTGTAGCTGTGACCCAGTTAGTATTGGAGATGAAATGGGCGGTGTGGCGCTCAACGTACCAGGTGGATGCTGCTCTCTTAGGGCAATCCCTTGCTATCGTTCTGGTTAGAAATGAAAGTGCTAGTCGATATCATTGTGCCAACCTTGATGATCGGACTCGCCGCAATTGAAGCATCCTCGTTCCATCGTGAATGATGTGATGTGTGTGTATTGAAGATGCGTATAATGTGAATTCAGTGGTGCGCTCAAATGTTATCGAGCCTGTGAAATACGTAGAAGTAACGAGGAGAGACAAGACAATATTGGATGCGAAGCCTGTTTAGTTTGCGAGGAAGTTTGTGCAAATACAGTGTGGCTGCTTCTGCCTCTAGGTAAAACTTTCCAGAAATCTGGACAAAGTGGGACGTGCATCAGATCGGCCATGTGGTGCTGTGGCGAAACAGAAATAATAAGCTTAACTTCTTAGTCAATGTTGATCGGCGAGTGAACAACAAGCGACGGTCGACGCCCATTTCATTCTGAGCGTCATTGTCCGTGTCGCTGAGTTGCTGCATGGCGGCAGTCGACACAGTCATGTCAGAACGATCTTTGATGGGACTTCTCGAAATCTCTTTGCAGCATTGACAGTGTTGCACGTTACGGGCAAGCGCCGGATACTACTTCCAATAGGCTATGCGAAGTCGAAGCAAGAGATTATCTGCCTTTGGTCACGCTCCCCGACCACTACCGCTTGCTCGTCGTCAAAAGAAACGCATCTCCTAGTGAGCTGTGCCTCGTGCTTCAACCCCTGCAGGGCCAAACCCAGACCATCGCCCCTCCTGTTGATTGCTTTGTTTAGCATGTTCAGAGGCTGAATAGGCGTGCTCGTCCTCTTTTGTGAGTACGAGCTTAACAATTCTTCAAGCTCCCAATATCTCATCTCATCGCTATTCGCAGATATCGAAAGCGCTTTGCCAGTACTGGTGACCTCGGCAGCTGAGACCGCAGAAGTGTGGCCCCATAGCCTTCTCCCAACGTTGATCTCAAGCTTGTCGTCTGTAGAGGTTACTATATACACCATAAGAGTGTTATCAGGCAGGCCAGCAAGCACATAGCAGCCACAATATGACAAGCTATTTGGTGCTCGCATGAGCTGAGGATGGAGCCCGAACGGTGAGGTCGATGCTGACCTCGTCACAAACTTCGGCTCTTTCGACACGGCAAAAGAGCTTCGGGTTGGCCCACTAATGCTAGTAGTAGTTCTGTTGTCCATGATCGAGCCTTCGAGGTCCATTCTGATCTCCTGTAGTCCAAGGCACCAGCCTGTATTGAACCTGTTGAAAGCATAGGCAATGCCTGCCACAAGTGTCGTGCTCGTTTTCCGTAAGGACAAGCAGGCAGGCGCCAGTTCAGCGTCTGAATGTAAGTTTGCTAGACATTTCAAGCTTGCCTTTGCACCCTCTTCATCCGTTGAACACTGGAAAAGGCTAATCGACATCGACCTGGACATCGTCATCAAATATGGCCATGCTATGCCCAGTGAGTCGATCGAGGAGCCAGGCGAGCCTTTTGTTGTGGTCAGCTCAGTCAAGCCGAGGCCATCGAAACTGATGACTGACAGCGAGCCATTGGTGTAGCCAACAGCAATCTGAGTTCTGCCTTCTTCACGATCAACCGCCAGTGCCGAAGGATGCAAGCCTTCCGTGAGCGAGCAGCTGTGAAGTACGCTACCATTCTTCCATATCCTCAGTCCATGCTCTTGATCCGCTGTATAGAGCCTGCCTCTGTCAACCTGGGCAAGCACCGCAGGGGTCGCAGCGCAGCTGATAGGCACTTCACTTGTTCTTGCTCTGCCTCGAGTCCAATTGTACTTGACCTTGTACGCGCGTTTCCAATTGGTGTCGGCGCCAGCTTGTGCAAGGTGTGAATGATCAAGCCAGCGGGCTCTCCTCGAAGAATAATGTAGCGCGCCGTTTTCCTGCTCCTCTATGGTCATGGCTTGAATAGCTGGCAGACGTTTTGCTCGATGTCTCACGAACTGGTTGTAGTATTTCTCCCGCCATATTTCACCGTCGTTGGCCAGTCCTCCCAGTTTGCGGCAGACCAGCTGACATGCCGTAAGACTCTCGATCTGCAGATACGATAGAGTGCGTAGAAGTAGCTCGTCACTAAGATCAAACAACTGGATGCGCCCACCTTGCCGCTGTCTCTTAGTAGGTCGTCCTGCTGACCGCCTCTCATGCTCTGCCTCTGACTTCCTCTTTATCGTCATCCTGTCGTATATCAAAGACGTGCATACCAGCAAGCGACTGGTCAAGAAAGTTAAAGAGAGCGTAGATGGTGGCATGAAATCGTGGTGCTCGGACAAAAGACTGCGGCAGCCTTCGGCCCGAGACGCGAACTTCACCCACATCGCGTTACGGCCTTTCTCATATATCAAGTCACCTTCCCCAATGTCATCCGACGCTGGCGGTAGTCTAACTAACACGCTGATATTGGCATTGACGCAATGTCAGAATCAAGTCCGGACCATCCAGGAACAAGCAGCGCGTATTGAGCGGCTGCAGAGGGAAAACGAGGCGCTGAGGAAGGAGCTACACGATGCAAAGCAAGAGCAACCGGTTGCTGCCGCTGCTGCACCTGAAGAGGGTGTCTTAAGTCAGGTAGACGATCTGTTTCATAAGAATGTCGAAGCTCAAGCAGAAATAAACAAGCTGAAGAGGAAGCTCAGGTCTTACAAGGAGAAAGCCAATGGACGACTTGCTGTGCCGATATCGTCTCCATTGTCACTGCCTCCCACACCACTGGCGTCCTCCCCGAAGCAGGTCAGAAACACCTCGGCTGCCGCCTCCGGCTCTGATCACGAGCGATCTCCACCTAGGAAGCGGACCAGGTTGAACGACACTGGTGTCCTCCAGGAAGTGCCGACCAACACAGCACATTCAAGGACGTCTTCAACAGTGGCTTCTAAGAGAGGCGATGTTGAGAAGAAGATAGCTGCTATACCATTACTGGCTGAAGATGGTGAAGACTATGCTCCGACAGTGCCGCCGGCCAGATCACCTCGCAGCACGATCAACAAGGAAAACTCTATTTACAAAAGACTGGATGGACTTCTGGCAGCGCCAACGCCGAGTAGAGCTCCGCTGGCGCGTGCGAGATCTGCCAGTCCGTCCACAGAGGTATCACAATCAAGCACGAAGAGGGCACCTGGTATCTCCAATATCAAGCACATTAGCTCCGAAGCTCAACCCACATCCTCAACAAAGGCTTCCATAGCCGATCGACGTGCCGCTGTGGGCACACCAGAACCCACCAGCCGGCCAATTGGCAAAAACGGACGTACTTCCTTAGGCAGGTTTTCTAGGAAAGATCCGGAAGACGAGGAACCACTTCGTGCACGACCAGTAAGCAGGCTCTCGTTACAACACTTCAAGCCAAATCCAAGGTGGCTCGACAGCCACGGCGTCTCCTACGACGAGTTTCTACATGGTCAAAATGCAACCAGGATAAACGTGTTAGCAGAGACACTGCCGAAAGTACCAGGACAGGACGGCCTGTCGGATGATGAGGTACTCCTCGACTTCCTCGGCCCAGGCTCGGAAACAAGGATAGCAGGTCTCACACAACTGGCCAAGAAGAATCTGCTAGCAGAGGCGAAGGTCAAGCGCGTAGCACAGGCTTTTGGAAAACAGCGGGCGGATTATGATCGGGAGCAAGACCCGCCGGGATTCTGGTCTACGGATATGCCAGGAACGCAAGAGGACGAGGAGAACAAAGAGAAGGCGAGAAAGATGGAGAGGGATGAGGTGAAGAGGCGGTATGAAGATGCTATAAAGCATGGCCAGGGAAGGTGGGTTTTTGCTGATGAATGAGCATGATGAACGTTGTTTGCAATTGACCCTGCTATCTGTCATTATGAACCTCCTAACTATTACTCTTCCCCCATGAATGAAGCAGACTGCGCATCGATAGTCCGATCTGGTCCTTCCGATGCCGGGGGCCTAATGGGACACTCTTGAAAGGACAGAAGATGCCGTACCTAATATGATGCACAGATGGTTGATGAAAGAGCACAAGCGAGAATGAGTGCTGTGAAGCTACTAATGAGTAGGCAGACGGGATCAACTCTGATACGAGTGTTTTACGAATGCGACCACGACCTCTTCAACATATCACATCGGCAGGGGCGTCCCACTGGATATGTTCAAGCTGGCACTGCGGGGTCGACTCTGGCATGATGGGCAACAGCATGAACTCGACATCTTCACTTTTGCTTCACGCCCAGAAGATGACGTAACATCGAGGGCTTATAACATTTTCTTTCCTACTGCCACTGCGTCTTCCGCACTCTTTCTCACTCACAGCACACCACAGGCCAGCACAGCTTGAGTGTTTGCTGCCTTCTCCAGACACGACACCCGACAGTCGAGTTGGGAGCCGAACAGCGGCGAAGAGGTAAGTGTGACAAGGGTGCACCGCAAAACATGAGCGTTTTCCTCAACGCACAATCCGGCACCATCATTGGATACATACCCTGAAGTGGAAGCACCGTCCTGCCACGACACTGACATTCAATACAGCACCTGACGAGACTTTCTAGTCGCACATTTATCCACCTTGCCCAAAGTTATGCAGATAAGCACGTTGGCTGGTCCTGCATTACGATGAGTCCAGTCGACATGTCAGCCAACTCTGCGAAGAAGCGGAAGAGGAGCGATGCAGGTGACACTGTAGACAGAGGTGTGCTGCCTTCCTCGAAGGTTCAGAAAGTCGACGATGTGCCCAATCAGAAGGAAGGCATCCAGAAGACTTATGTGAGCAGACGGGGAAGCAAGAAAGTAAGAACACGCGAAAACAAGAGAGGGCAAAACGTGAGGAACAAACTCAAGAAAGCGACGCCAGAAAAGCTCAGAACGTGGCGCGCTGATCTGCCAAAATTGAAGGGGAAACTGGCAGACATACAGAAGCGGGTCGCCAATTCGGCAGACCAGGCAGAGCGCCACGCCCTGAACTGGAAGCAGCGCAAACTGCACTACCGTATCGAAGAGGTCGAAGAGGTGCTGCGGCGCTGCGAAGAGTCTCAACCAGCTACAAAAGCAGCTACACCAAACGCTGTTGGCGAGGAGAAATCCAGCGATGCCGATGATGAGAGCAACAGCTCCGATGAAAGCGTAAGCGACGTTAATAGCGAAGACGAAAACGGCGATGACCCAGAGTCTAGTGTCTGCCACAAATCAGAAAGTGCAGCCCGTCTACAGTCACACGCACAAAGTGCTCACCAGCCGCCAGCACTTCCAAGTGGTTGCGGCGCTGTTCCTACGGCAAAGCTCCTGAATCCAAAACCTGTGGGCATAATTCACATCCCCGTGAGAGCTCTTGGCGCTGTCATCGGTCCAACTTGGAGACGTCTCCAACAGATTGAGCGCGAGAGCTGTACACGCATTACTATCGCCGACCTAAGGAGCGGAAGCGTCAGTCCGCGTGAGTGCCGCATCTACGGGACAGACCATGGCATCGCCAAAGCTACAAGGGTCATCGATAGACTCCTGAATTACGAGAAACAGCACGAAGAGGAGCGCCGCCTTGATGCTGCAGTAAAAGACCACCACTTGTTGTACCCTATGGAAGGTCCACCTCAGCCTTCAAGACCTCAGCCTCAGGCTCAGACACCGAAGATGTCAAGCTCAATAGAAGCGGTGAGGAAGCGCCTCCGCTCTGGCGGATCGGCAGAAGCTCGACAGAAGCCCAGTTCCCTACCTGCGCCAAAAAAATCCCAGATGCCTCAAACTAGACTCTGTGGCGACATAATGAGACCAGAGCCGTCCACATCAACATCTGTTCTCCCAAGAAAGCGCATGAGCTTGACATCTGACTCAGAATCAGACACGTCGAGCTCGTCCGGCTCTCCCTCGGACGAAGAGCAACCCGCTTCGTCGCCCGTTCCTCTACCAGCACTTTCAAAACGTCGACCACAGTCTACCAGTTCAGATTCCATTGGTGATGAGACTGAGCTCTGTGGAAAATCTAAGACTTCCCAATCTGGGACAGCGCCATCTATTCCAAGTAGAGCGGTACCGTTAGCACATCGACCCAGAACGCCCCAACCAAGGTCACCACATTCTGCGCCTGCTGAACGACCACCTGCTCCACCAACAGCTCCAGCGTCAACGCCATTCCAAGTCCCAGCAGGTTCAGCCGTCGTCAAGATCGAAGACGATTCCGACGAAGAACAGGAGCCATCACCACGATCCCAGACACCACCAGCTCTACGCCGAGCACACGATTTCGGCATCGTCCCAGTCAACAACATGGTCACACTAGCAGAGTTTGAGGAGATCCTTTCCATGAAAGAGACAGAGAAAGGCAAGCTTGAGTATAAGCTCAAGGTTCTTGAATACGCTCTTCACTTTAAAGGCGTGAGTGATCCACAAATTCTGCGACTCATGTCACGTTCTGGCACAGTGGATGGTAAGAAGACTTGGGACCCGAAATTTGAAGGTATTCTTGGTCATCCTCGACAGGGACGTGCGTCTGATGGTCGGCCATTGCGACGGGAAGATAGGTGAAAGTATGTCTGTGGCGTTTGTTCTTCACAGTTGGCTATCGCTGACACATGCGCTAGAAGCTCAGTACCACGCTGTGAATGCACGTTACTGCAAGCTACTAAATGAAATAGGGGAACGGTAAGCCCGCTGCCTCTTCACTGCTCCTATGTTCACGCGAGCCACATCCTAACACCAATACAGAAACATGATGAGCTACGACCACAACGAACGAGCTGCGAGACCCATGATTGATCAGAAACCACGAATAGCATTGATACATGAGCAAGAAAACAAGCCAAAAGGGGAGCACATGATGATAAAGACATCCATGAAGATGGACTACAACACGCGAGAGCTTGAAGAGCACAATACTACATAGTGGCTTGTTTCCCGTAGGACGCGGCAGTGAGCTTGATGTTGTTAGCAAGAATGGAATGAGCATTACTTCAAATGCTTTGATCGTCTCAGTCCATTACCTTCTCCACGTCTTCCTCTGCTCTACTTGCTCAGACATCCCTCCAACGCGTTCGATCCTCAGCACTGACCAGCCACGGGAACAGAATCTCATCGGCACTAATTGACAGCAATCTCTGCGTCACTTTCAGACTTCATTGTCACCACGGACGTCATCGCCATGGCACGAACCGTTTACGAAAGCTCTGCGTCACACGACCATGCTGCAGCAGTGCCCTCGTGTCTCTCGATCAGGAGGCCAGGACACCGGAAATGCAGCGGTATCTGCTGAAGAGGCTGACGCTGCCGCTGATGCCAGAGCAAGGACGGCGAGTCTGTGACGACGTCGGACAAGCACTTGACGAGACCACTAGCAGGCGGTGAATAAATCTGTCCGTGGATCCGCTCGACTTGGACTTCAAGGTGGGAGCGCCGGAGCATAATGGCCAGATGAAGGAAAGGAACAACTAGGATTCTGAGGCGGAGGAAGATGCATATGCTCAGCATTAAATACAGTCATTGCAGAGTAGGTGATACCAGGGTTTAGTTATGAGTAGTCCGTAGAGCGCCTGCGTGGATAGCACTGCTCCCATATGGACTTGTATGAAAGGGCATCATTGTGGTGATCGCCGAGGAAACACCAGCTATCTGGTTCGGTTAGCGCTGTGCGACGCAAACTGACGAAGGTACGGTTGGGACGTCAATATTTGCTTTCGTTCCTCAATTATCCCTATTGGCTCGCAGATTCAACGGCACAGTCGATTTTCTACTTGAGCATTGTAGCCGAATATGAAATATGGTTGTCTGTCGCATGCGTTAATCGCGATATAATCCCGAAATCCCCTCTACCATTCTATTCACCATTGCCTAGAAATCCGTCTATCAGATCCAGACGCCGTCTCCAGGTACCCATACTGGCAGGGTCAATTACATCGAAATGACATTTTTCGTCTTTAATTATGATGTATGTGCAGTTGTCAAGTATATGTGCATAAACGAGGGAGCATTTCCTCCGTATTGTGTGAAAGTGTCGTCTCGGAGGTACACGGTGATGGTATTTGGTGGCTATGAGTCGAATATCGGAGCGAAGATTGGGACACCTCGTGTTTCCAGACCATAGACGACCTTCCTAGTGACCTTGGGATTCGAGATGATGAACACCGCCTCGGCTTTAGAGGCATGATACACCTTGTATGCTTCGCGCACTAAGTCGGGACGACCAGACTGGGAAGTGTTGATGATGATGGCATTTGGATCTGCCAGCAGTATCTGATCGACAATATCCTTCTTGTATGTATTAATGGGGTCAGGTGTCGACCAGATGACCCTTGCATCAATGTTGCGAGCATACAGCAGCGATAGTATTGGACCGATGCCAGATCCAGTTGCGACCAAAACCAGCTTGCGGAATATCGGTGCCACATGCAACACGCCTCGAGCAGGTATACCCCTTGTCCACAGCTCTTTCGGTGGTGACTGGATCATCTTGCTAGTCCAATCTCCAGCTCTGGAGACGAGTACTGAGAATCCTATACCATCTTGCTCAGGTATGCCAGCAAAGGCATGCCATTCTTTCAATGGACTATCGGAGAACCGAGGTGCGGCGCAAAGGGGGAGGTTGGTGTAGCCGAAGTGGAGGCGGATTGCATGGTCTGAGAGGTACTCGGCTCTCACAGGCACTTTCTTCAGTCGCAGCCACGGGAGGATGAGTGCAATCGTGATGGTGAACAGGCACCAGAAGATCGGGTTGCGGACAAGTAGATGAGCTATTTGTGTCATTGGCGAAGATTGCCTCCTTTCAGCTTCTGTGGAGAGGATCATATGTGCCCAGAAAAGTCCGACAGTGGTCCACCCAGCGTATCGATGTATTGCTTCCCACGTGTTGTGAAACTTGGCTCTGAGAAATGGATGCGAGAAGAGGATGATGCTAACAAGCAGAACATCGAGAATGAGGGTAATGACCAGGATGGCTGTGTGGAATCTATGGAAGGGGTCTTGCAGCCATGCTTTGATTATAGGCACGTTGAGGAAACCGAACCAGATGGTCCCAGCTATTCCAGCGCCAGAGTGTACTCCTCCCAGGTGGTATATCTTCGCAGCTAGACGCCGTATACGCAGCGGGAATGATCGAGGACATTTGCCGAAGCTAGCGAAGAGCAGGTTGATGACCAACTCTTGTCGAATAAGCACAGAAGCAGTGATGTTCGCAGCGGCAGCGGTACCCAGGAGCCGTGCATCTAGGTGCATCAGGCGATGCAGTCCGAGAAGGACCGATATGATGATAACGTTGGTGAAGACAACGAAGAGGTTCAGCCGATGATAGATGTTGAAGAAGGTGAATCGGAGGTTGCGCTCTATCCGCCCATACTTCTTTCTGGGCAACTCGAGGTCTTCGGGGTGCATGTGCTTCTGTGCAGCCAAAGTCGAAGTGCTACTAGTGAACGACTGGTTGCTGAAGACATTCCCTCCCATCCTCGCGACTGGTGTTGGCTTGGTGATGAGTTCGAGAGCATGATGGTCAACCAATCCCTTCTCCGGGTCCCAATGAGCATCTGCTGGCCGCTGAGTTCTATCGTCGACAGCAGGCAGAGCCATGCCAATGTTGATGAGGCACAAGTCTGGAAGCCATTTTGTCAGTTCTGCTTCCATAGCAGTTGTGCGCGACCAAAACATAGGACAAAGATCCATTGAGATCACAGGACCGGAAACAAGATGAGTACTCCATACCTGAAATCTACTAGATCAAGTTCGTGGTCAATGGTGACGAAAGCTTGACTAGTGATGTACACTGATGTAGACGCGGTGACCACGCAAGGTTCGTACTTCTTTGTGTAAGTGGCTGTGCTTCCCCGATCAGCGATAGGTCACTACGACGACAGGATGGTGCACTGACCTCAAAGCTAGCGACGCGAATTCTAGGAAGCTGAGTTGTGTATGGACTGACTGTTGGCAGATGTCGTTGGAAGCTTGTCTTTTGAACAATACAACCCTAAATCTTTTGACTGCTCAACAACGGACGCCGCCCTCCCTTTCAAGATATGATGGTGTGTTCTGTGCAAGACCTGGAGTGATATCGTAGGTTGAATGTGACGTTAGATGCAACAAGTGTGGATCCGACAGACGGGTATATGGTGTCTCGAGAACGTGGAAGATGAGAAATCAGGATTCGAGGCGAGGCAGGTTGAATAGTGGTCAAGCACGACTTGATGGTACTTATTGACTTGATTTGGAAAAGCATCGATGCTTAGATACAGCTTGCCGGTAGCGAGAATCTTCCCCTGCTGTTGGTCATGCTTGGGGTTGGAAACTCAACGACGTTAGTATGAACTATCAGCATCTTCCATGGCCCCAACAATCTAGATCACGACACCGGTCGACCAATCTCAGATCTGGAAAACCATGGACCTCTCTTTCCACCCCGAGTCATTGTCTGACTTGAGCTTGGCAGGAAAGCGCACCAGTTCTCTTCAGCTTACAAGGCGTCCAGGCCGCCTGCAGAAGTTGCTGGTCAGTGAGCTTGTATGTGAAGTGATGGCGCACTCAAAACCGAGAATATGTTATATACAATCCCTGCACGTCAAAGCCAGTCTAGAAGCCAAGATCATTGCTGGCAAAAAAGGCAATGCAGCAGAATGCAAGCCAAGGTGTCATTTGTGCATGCCCAACCTTCACCAAAAGTCCCCCAAAGTTGTCGTTGTCGGACATTTTGCTTTGACAGCTAGCACGACTGCCTGTCTTGATCACATGCTCGTCAATGTGTGATTCATGTCTCGTGGTCGTCACTGCCACGCGCAGGTGTGCCTTGCACGTGCTTCACCAGACCCTTCTTTGTTAGGGATAATTAGTACAGAACAAACGAAATCTTCCGCCCAACTTGGATGTTGCTTTCAACAATGACCAATCCTGCCTTCCGCCCGGCATGCAGATATACGTTCATACCGGCAACGTGGATGACTGCAAACAATGAACTGGATATCGTAGGCCACAAGATCCATCGATAGCCGAAGCAGCTGAGTTTGCAAGATGTGCCAAGTTGCTTGTTCAGCAGACGTACGCAGATGCCTCCTCAGAAGGTATTTTCATTGCCAATGGGTCTTGCAGTACATTCTTCACTCACCACTAGCCTTGTAAGGTCCTCGTTAGCAAGTCAGAGGCCTCCTACAGTGACACCACCTCGATCCCTGCTCTTGCCCACATCTTCTGTCCTACCTGACCTGCGCCTTCCTTGTCAGTGTTTATCGATCAAGTCTGTGCGACCAGCAAATTCGTCAATCGGTACCACCTTTTTCGGATATCATTCATGACTTCAGCTACAGCTAGCCCGGCTCATACGCCAGTATGGACCTCTGAAACCACCCTCGAGCTACCCAACACAGATATTGTCAGTTTCGCGTTCAGCAAAACTGGCACGTACGATTTGGATAAACCAGTATGTGGCGTCTTCCCATTTGATGATTCTACTGCTGACCAGAGATGACAGATCTTCATAGATGCCGAAGACAGCTCAAGATCCGTGACCGCAGCTCAAGCTCGTGATACCGTACAGCAACTTTGCAAGGGATTTCAGCACAGTGGGCTCAAGCTTGGAGATTGTGTCACCATTTGCAGCTTCAATAATGTAAGCTCGATCCGATGCAAAGAGATAAAAGAAGTCAAGTTGCACGACGTTACAAACGTCAGGGGATAATGCTGACCATGTGGGCTTGTTGCAGGTGTTATATCCCTGCTTATGGCTGGGCGTGATTGGTGCTGGTGGAGTTGTTGCCGGCGTCAATCCCGCGCTCACTGTTTCCGAGCTGAAACACCACTTCGCTGTCACAGGCACGAGGTTTCTCTTCGTCCACGAATCATGCTTTAAGCATATCTCTCAGGCCGCAGCAGAGTATGGTATTGGAGGAGCTTCCATCTATCTGTTCGATGACGACCTCATATTCGCCGAGCATGAGGTCTGCTCATCCGATGGCAGCGAAGACAACGACGGTGTCCTCCTGGATGCTCAATCAGAAGATACTTCCCTCGATGGCGACTCACAGGCTCCTCGGCAGCTGAGAGATCTTCTGAAACTTGGCCATGGACAATGGCGAACCTTCAAGCAGCAGGATGCGACAGCTACACCTGCCCTTCATGCCACAACAAGCGGCACGACGGGATTGCCGAAGGCGGCTGTCATCCCGCACCAGTACTTGGTGTCACAGTCTGTCATGCTAGAAGATCAGTGCGCTTCGAGAGAGGGGATGGTAAGTTCTCGAAGATATGGAGTACGCCAGTGAACACGTGCTAATGCTACGCCAGATCTCCCAATTGATATGCCTACCTGTCTTCCACACATTTGCGGGTAATGCCGCTTTCGTCCTACCACTACTTTGCGGCATTCCAACCTATTTCCTACCTCGCTTCAAACTCAACGACTACGTTGATACCATCGAACGATTCCGGATCACAGATTCACTCGTTGTTCCTCCCATCATCTCCTCACTCGTGCTTCAAGGAGAAAAGCTTGGCAAGAAATTACACTCTCTGCGACGATTGATATGTGCTGGTGCGCCTATGAATCCTGAGGTGCAGAAGGCACTCTATCAGTATGTGTCACCAGAATGTCGCATCTCACAGTGCTGGGGAACAACCGAGACGGGGTGGGTGACCTTGACACCTGTCAAAGAGCTTGATCATTCAGGCAGCGTTGGACGCTTGACAGCGAATGCCCAACTCAAGCTCGTACCAGCTGACAAAGATATTTTGGAGGGACAACGCGGGGAAGCTCTTATCAAGTCAACTTCTATGTTTCTCGGCTACCGGGACAACCCATGTGCGAATGAATCTGCTTTCGACGAAGATGGCTTTTACCGGACAGGAGACAGTGCCCACTACCAGGACGGCAAGGTCTACATTGAGGGGAGAATCAAGGATGTTATGAAGGTCAACGGTTGGCAGGTGTCACCAGAAGAGCTGGAGGAGAAGGTACAGGCTCATCCTGATGTTGCTGATTGTGCCGTTGTTGGCCACACTTGGAAAGATCATGCTGGACTCGAGCAGACACGACCAAGAGCTTATGTTGTTCTTAAGGAGGGCTCCAGGGCTGATGCGGACGACATCTGTACATGGGTTTCGTTACGGACGGCCAGCTACAAGCATCTGAAGGGTGGGGTCTTCTTCACTGACAGCATACCTCGAAACGCGTCTGGCAAGGTTCTGAGGAGGATGCTGGTGAACAGTCAGTGAGTACCAGATAAGGACCTTCCAAGGCGCAGGGCTCTCTCACGACAACATATGAAGCGATGACGTTGGGGCCTTAAGATAGAGGTTGTGTGTACATGATAGCACAGCTGTCTGCGTTGGTCAGAAGCACTGGCACAATGCTCTGTTGGCATTGGGCACATTTTGTGAGACATTACATAACTAGAGCTATAGATATTACCTTAAGAAGATAAACATGTGCATCGGTTGATCTAGGCGACTGGCTGCCGAGGCGCCCTCCTAGTCAAGAGTCTCGAATATCAGAAGGCATCACACACAGCTACACCACCAGTCTCATGACCATGCGCGATGGCCGAAACATATCCTGGGTCCATTCGTGCAATAGCAGTGCGCACAATGCACTGCCTATCGCCAATGTTCTGGTCAGCGAGAGATTGCTGCTGCAGAACTATAGAAAAGGATTGGACATTACCAGCTAAGTTGCCTACCAATTCATGCTAAGCCTATCGTCTCATGTGTACCTAGCCGTCGTCACTTGCTCCTTCCTTAGACTCTCCTCACTGTCCTCGTAGCTAGGCGGATGGTTGTAAACGGGCGGTACAGGACCACTTCTCTGCGCACCCTCAGCATCATGCGTCATGAGCGGCACACCTCTAGTCGACATATCGTGCTGCTGCTCCTTCCGCTCTTTGCTCCGTCTCCTCTCACCTAAGATCACGAACGCAATGTACAGCAGGAACATCACGCCTGCACCAATACCATATGCGATGGCTTTGGTGCGAAGGTGTGTCTCGTAGCGGCTGTTCGAGGCAAGGCGCAGTCCCAGCCCGCCGTTAATCATACCGAGCACGATCAGAATGCGGCCAAGCCAGAGATGGGCGTACCCCGGCGCAGTTCGGCCAGGCAGCTTCGTGGTATCTCCCTGCTTGACAGCTGCGACCCTTCTCTTGTACAAGCTGTGGTGCACCAATCCCAGGATCGGCTGGAAGAATGCCAGTGCGAGGATGGCGATGCCGAGTTTCGTGTGTGGGTCTTGCCACATGCTGTAGGCACCGTAGGTGAGAGAGCGAACAAGGTAGATTCCCATGCCGACCGCGACGATGTAGATGAGATAGGAAATCGATTGGAGGAAGGCATGGATGCGGAGGATCCAGGGAGATTTGATTCCAGACCGTATTAGGATACCACCTGTCGGAATCAGGCTGAGAGCTGTTAGTAGGATGTTCTTGAATGAGGGTTAGAGTACATACAAGACCCAGACCAATGAGGCAAGCACGGCGTGAATAGTGATGATTCTCCTTATTCTGTTCACCTCTGAGTCGGCGTAGCCTAGCGAGGCTGCGTCGGTTGTGCTGCTGCTGTCACCACCATCATCCCCGTCGTCGCTACCATCGCAATCTTCACTGTCATCCCCCCAGTCGCAGCCACTCCAGCGGCCACCATCGCCGTCACCGCCTCCCCAGTGATCATTGCCCGGGCCCCATTGCGCGTTGACAGTATTGGCATTGAGCAGAAGAAAAGCTGCCGTCGTAAGGACGAAACGTGTTCTCGTCGAGGATATCGAAGTCACCATGGTGACAATCAGATTAGTAGCCTGGCCCTACAGAGTACGTATGGGCTTATATGGCCTGGTCAATGCAGTTCAACAGTACAACACAGCAAAAGAGCACATAGAGAGCAAATGGACAGACGTCAGATGATAAACGCAAGGAGCATCGGGGCTGAGGCTATGAGGAAGTTTGATACTTCCTGCCATGGCTAGGGAAGGAGTACCAAGTCCGGGATCAGCTTGCAAGCTCGTGAAGACAGGATGATTCAGGTGGAGATACAGGAATGAATATGGATCAATCATGCTTTGGTTGACCAATTGGCGTGGCCCATGCTGCCCAAAGCGTGACAAGGCGCGGGGCATGTAAGGCAGGATGCCTTGTTTGAGCCAGGTATTCTGGCTGGGAGGCGTACGCGTCGTGCTATTTCTGGTGCAAGCTTTGTGGTCGGCGGAATGAGAATGCATATATTCCAGTCTTTTCCTGCGACGTTGTGCGCCCTGCCGTTACTTGTGGCCACGATACGTCCACGCCGGATTGAAGCATGCAGTATGTGAAGCATGTCAGAGAGCTAAGAGGATATTTGCGCTTTGGGAATGCTGAAGTCCCAAGATAAGAACGCGTAGGCGGCTCAAAACAGCTTAGTGCTGGAGATGGTCGGCCTGACGGTGCTTACTCTCGCCGAAGAACCTGCTGAATATAGCACGGGCGGAATGTTTGTGGCCAATCATATGCGTAGCGTTTGACATCTGCATGGTGGAGCGCCAGCGTAAGACCTGCTTTCCCACCAGGTGCAGTGCTGCAGGACTCGACACAGTGGAGGCTTCGCTGACGTGCACTGCTTTACACGCTATGATTGTGCTTTGTACATCCCGGCTTGACGACACTGGAATTTTGGTGTTTCAACGTGTTGAGAGGCTACCCCTGGAATATCAACGTGGCCCAAGTTCATGTACTCGATCGAGGTACTCGCATACGCCGGAAAGACCTGATAGAATACCTAGGGGACGTATCACGGGTGGTGAAATTGAGCTCGATTTCGATATCGTTGTGCATCTTCTCATCAGTTATTGAAAGTACTGGGGCGCTCCAAACAAACATCAAGATAACCGGCCTGCTTGATATTCCACCCGGTGAGAGGACGATCGCCCATCGCCGTAGTACTGAGTCTAGGCTCCACTGAACCAAAATACTTCATATTGTAAGCAAGGCTACGCCACCTGGAAGAGGTGCTTGTCTGAAAGGGCGGGACAGGTCAGACGAGCTGAGGGGTCGACTGGCGAAGTAAACGGCTCTGCTTAGCATTGTGACGTTCTCGATTACTCCAGGTCCCTGTGCACTGCGAAACCTCGCACGGCTCTCTTCCGTGTAAAACACAATCATGGACATCAGCCTTGGCCTGGAAAGCTGCCTTGTCATTGTCACAGGAGCCAGAGGCCAAATAGGTCAAGTTCTGGTCGAGGCTTTTCTCGCAGCAGGCTGTGATGTGGCTGCGCTTGACATCAAGCCCTGTAGCACTGTCCAACAACAAGATCGCCTGCATTCGATCGAGGTCGACACCACCAATGAAAGCGCAGTATTAGATGCTTGGAGTGAAGCCCAAAGACACTTTGATGGAAAAGTTCCCGCAGTCTGCGTCTGTGCCGCGGGTCTGGACTTGAGCTATATTGACCATCATCCATCGGCCATTGACATGACGGTGGAGCAATTCCGGAAGACCATCGATGTGAACATCACTGGAACCTTCATCACGGCCAAGACTTGGTTAAAGTGGATCAGAGACAGTACAGATGCAGATGCTCAGTCGAAAAGCTGTCTTCGAAATGTTTCTCTGATTGTTTTTGGTTCAGAGGCAGGTGTGCTCGGTGTGCCTGGAAATGCTGACTATGCTGCATCCAAGTCAGCTATTCAATATGGACTCACCATGTCCCTGGCTCCTGAAGCCGAGAGTATATTCGATCGAGCGAGGGTGAACGCGATTGCGCCAGGAGCTGTCAATACGCCTCAGTTTCGCAAGGAGTGTCAAGCAGTTCCTGCAGCACTTTGGAGTGAGGCCGGAGCCACTGTAGCTTCAAGGAAGCCTGTAGAGGTGGAACACGTTGCGAGGACTTGCCTGATGCTAGCTAGCGATAACTTCTCTGGGTCAATAACTGGCCAGGTCATTCGTGTTGACGCTGGGAAGAGCGGTCGCATGTATTGGGACCAAGGTGGTCGAGCTATGTGGTGATACGTGCTGGGACTACATGTCTCCTACCGATGGCTACATGTACCTGACCATGCGTTCAAATAACGACTGTTGATAGTGGCGATCCTCCAAGACGTCCGTACAAATAGACGTTCGCATGTTGTCGCCTTGGGACGGCCCGACACGCAGTCAAAAGTGCATCTCGCACTTCGAGGCATTATTCGCCCTGATTTCCGCGGTTAGTAACTATATGGGTCAAGCTACCGTCGGCCGTGATAAGGATGTTGATAACACATCAGATGACCGCTTTGCGTTGCTGGTACTAGTCCAAGTGGGCTGATGCAGGACCGGTGGCTGAGGCGTGCATGTCAAGCGTTGTCTAGCTGGGCGCTTCCGGTGACACATCTGCAAACCAGATTGAAGAAAGATGCTCCTGGGACATCTCATCAACGGACATGATGTAAGAGTGTGTCCTAGGAGTTTCTCCCTAACCATAAGATTATTGCGCAAGCTTTCAAAACGGGTTCTTCGGGTAGGGTCGCGAGGGTGTTCGGCCCATCTTATGCATGAAACGCTGCAGGCCTGGGCGTGCGTGATTTCAACTGTGCAGTCCTGCGACTAAGAGAAGCTTGTTCGCTTCGGTTCGCTGTTACGCTGTAGCTGATTCGTCACATCATTATCCGACATGGCAGCGTTCTGCAGCAAAGCAGAGTTTGATGTGGCGTCATATAGCACAGTGTCTAAGCTGATTCCTTGATGGGCAGTGTGCACGAGGGATGTTTATGTGGAGAAGAGTCCAAAGGGAAGGAGCGACCGAGATCAGACAATGCAGGTGACGCCTCAGTAACATTAATCAGTGTGAAACAATTGCATCTTAGACACTTAACCACGTATCGCGAACCCTGTCGGGACAAAAGACAGCAATAGAACGAGCTTCACTAGATCTGCTTGACGGTCCTCGCAGGTTTAGGCCCTTCTTTTCTACGGCGATTGACTGGACTAAGACTTGGCGCTGCCGTGGTCTGGAGCATCCCCGTCGAGCCCGTTCCCGCACTGCGGCTCTCCACATCGACACTGTTGCTCGACTTCGAGGTCACCGATCATCGTTGACGTAGATTGACTACACTAACAACCTATTCACGACCTACTTCACCTGGGCAGGCAACACTAGGCGTTAACGAAGCTTTGGGCGTTGTGTATTGTGCGCCATTCCATCTGAACACCTTGTTCCCGACACACGAGTCGAGGCAACAGACCTGATCAACAAGAGGTCGGCCTCTTCGAGCGGCGTAGTAGTCGCCGGACTTTAAAGAAGCCCTGACTTTGACCTCAAGGCCGTTTTCAGGCAGACACAAAGATTTGCGCTGTCAACATCGCTCGAGGTTGGTCCAAGAAGAATGCTGTGACAGCGTGCGGCGAGACTCGAGACAGCATATTCAAGGGCGGGGTAGTCCCTGGCGCCAGACTTCACGATGGCAAATGAGCAAGATGACGATATGTATCTGTTCAATGGTGACATGGGCCAGACGCCCAACGCGTTCACTGGTCAGACCTTCGACAGTTTTCTCGATGCGTCCGCGGCTCAGAACGATGATGCCATGAACCTCGAGTTTCTGAATCCAGGAGATCTGGTCATCAAGAAAGAACACACCACAAGTCCGAAAACGCATCCAACATACGCGCGAACTCCAACGAGTTCGACTTCGAGCAGCAATTCATCGGATTTCCCACCCCATCACAATAGGAATGTCTCGACGGCTACGACGACATCTCCGGCCATGAGCAAGAGTGGGACGTGGGGAACCGGTATGAACGGCATGCCGATGCCAATGCACGAACAATACCTCGAGAATGGCAGCATGTCAGGTATGGATCAAGATCTGGACCAGCAGATGGCTTCTGCCTTCGACTTCGAGACAGCAGCGAGTACACCCAGTGGCTTCGATAGCGCCACAATGAATACAGGCAAGCATATCGTGGGAAACCCACAAATAAGAAGGACCGGAAACATGATGGGCATGAACAACAATAGAAATCCTTCACCTCGAATGACAGCTGCGCCGGCCTCGTTCTTTCTGGGTTCCCGAGAAGCCTCACCTCTGAGTTCAATGCTGCCAGTCAGCCAAGCGCCTTCTCCCTGGACAAAACACTCCCCTTCGTCAGGCTTGGAGGAAACTTTCAATCATATGGGGATGAATGGAGATTCCCCAGGCAATGCCACCTTTCCATCGAACATGCAGATGGGCTACAGCGATGCACAATTCTCGTTTGCGCCTGATTCGAGTGGCACTCCTTCATCATTCACCAAAGACATCTCCTCACCATCTTCCATCATGCACTCCTTGGACGGACAGCCGGTTTTGCACATTCAGCCGACCTCGCTTAAGTCCAGGGTTGAGACTCAGATTCCAATAAGAATGACTCTGTATCCTCTGCCAGCTGGAATTAGGAAGTTGAGACTACCCACACATACTGTGTCCAAACCGAAGTTTCTTGCCAAGTCAGAATCCGAGAGGTCGCCAGATACATTGGAGCTCTCTGTTTCGCTGGTATGCACTAGTGCTATGCAAGATCCACACAGAAAGCAAAGGGCCCTTGCACGAGCACGGGGAGAAGATGTTCCAGCTTATTCGCGGCCAAGTCCTGCTTCGTCAAATGGATCGACTCCCTCGAAAGAAGACGACGAGAAGCCACTGAACGGAGGCGAAGTCAAGATCTGCTCGGGTTGTATACAGCGAGAACGGAAGCGTGCTTCGCGCAAGAAGCAGAAAAAGCCGGAAGAAGAGGAGCTGTTTCAAAAGGACGAGGAGAAGCGAGTCGTGGTCTTCAATACTAATGAGGTGAAGGAATGGGCAGAGGTGACAAAGGAGACACAACCGGCGAACGACCAATCACCCTTACCTCCACCAGGATCAATGCAAGTTGAGCTACCCATGCGAATTGCTTGCTATTGCAGGCATCAGAACGAGAAGATGGGCTTTCAGGTGATATTTACGATCAAGGACTTTCGTGGGAAGGTCATAGCACAGGCTGTGACGAACTCTATCATGATCACAGACGACCACAAAACGCACAACGCGCCGCAACCTCTGTCTGCTACGCAAGCACCTCAGATGCCACAACCACCGCACTTCCCCGGAGCAGGCGTCTTCACCGCAGGAGCAGAAATGCCGGCAGACGAGGCCAATGGGGCCAAACTGTTCAAACAGTCGTATTCTACCTCAGATCTGACCAGGTTACAGCACTTCAATGGGCAATTTTCTGGGCCCAACAACCCTTTTGCTGTACCACAAGCGATGTCTGGTAACACTTCGGCCACACTCACTCCCAGGAATCTATCTCGTCCTGCTTCTCCAAGTGGGCCATCAGGTCCAGCAACGAAACGACGAAAACCTAGTGGATCTGGCAAACTTCCTTCTGGCCTAACAATGACGCGGCTCGAGACCACACAACCTCAGGCACCTGGTCCTGCCACTATGCCCAATACTGCGGCGTCCTCGCCGTACACTTCCAGCATGCCAAATTTCATGGCAGGACCAGATCAGCACAACTTCCAGCCTGCATTGCATCCACGGCAGTTCAACAGCCCGCCTACTCCTGGGGGTGACGGGACCTTCGGATCTATTAACCGATCATTCAGCTTAGAGAATATGCCTAGGCAGGCGCTCATGTCTGCACCAAGTTCTAGACAGCCAAGCCGGCCTGGCAGCCCGATGGCAGGTGCACAGCATAACTATGGCAATGACGCCACTTTCCCGCAGGGAGTCAATCAGCAATTGATGGGCCAATCGACGCGTAGGCCAATGCCAGTTATACACAAGCTTGTCCCCGCTGAAGGCTCGACGAGCGGTGGCACAGAAGTAACTCTCCTTGGCAATGGGTTCTACCAAGGTCTTGAGGTGATGTTCGGGGACACTGAAGCGACTGCCACAACCTTTTGGGGTGAAAAGTGCCTGAATTGCATAGCACCACCAGCAGTCCAGCCGGGCATGGTTACAGTTATCTTCAAGCACGAACATGCGCACTACTCATCCATGCAAGCTACATCCCACGTCAGACATGCGGTGTACAACTATGTCGACGATCGAGAGCTGGAAATGCTACGACTTGCCTTGAGAACGATCGGGAAACAAATGGGCATGGGCACGGATGACCCTCAAGCTGCAGCGCAAATGCTGTTACAGCAGAACCAAGCCAGCAGCAATGGCATGCCCCACCAGCAAGGACCATATGGTGGCATGTCGACTGGCCACCAAAGAGTAGCTTCCATAGTTAGCTCGCAGCACTTTGCGCCACAGGAGATGGAACTATGTTTATTGAGGATGCTTGGGTTAGCCAGGCGACAGATCGGTTCTTCTCCAGTTCGGCTGGACTTGCGTCGACCTACCGGACTGACTCTCTTGCACTACGCGGCATCGCTCGATATGCCTCGTTTCGTGACGGCCCTACTCGCAGCTGGTGCTGAGGTCAATGCTCTTGACAATAATGGCTTCACGCCGATGCATCATGCCGCCCTGAGTGGTCACGAAGAAGTCATTGACCAATTGCGACTCGGGGGCGCCGACCACAGATTGCGAAGTTTACGCAATTTTGTTCCCGCGGACCTTGCGACAACACTACAAGCATATCAAGCTACGATGCGACCATATCACCATTCACGATCGCGAAGCTCCGGCGCTAGCACACTCGGGCCATCGAGTCGCAATCAGAGCTCACGATCATTAAGCTCATTCTGGGAGAACTCATCTGTGCCATTCACAGAGTCAGAACCTGAGATTACAGAGGAGGACATACCCATTGGAGACAGTATACGCCCGACACCGAGCACTAATCGGCTTCCATTTGCTCAACCCATGCCGCGATCTACCCACCCCTCCCGTCGCGGCAGTGGCAATGAAATGCTAAACTCGCAGGCCGTGGTCCAGACATCGAAACGATCGAGTGGTCAACTTGCGTCACCCTCCACTCTTATCAATGCTTGGAGACAGCTTGTGAACATGACGCAAGCGCAACAGGCGCAGTTGGCAGAGCAGATGCAGCATTTCCAGGAAAGCATGCCTGCTCTTCTACAACTGCCGCAACTTGATTATCAGAATAATGGAATGATGAGAAGGATGAGCACATTCTTCCCTCAGCGACCGACTTCGCCGCCGCCGTTGACGGGCAAGAACGATCGATCATCTTCACCTGACTCAACAGCTCCCCCTTCGTACGATGAGCTTTATCCCGGGGCTTCCTCAACGTATGTCACCGACAAGAAGGCAGTATCTGCCATGCAGGCTGCCGCCGATGCTGCTATTGATCAGCACTTCGTACAGCAGGAAAATGCGACTACTTCTGTCAAGCCTCAAACCATCTTGGTTGCCCCTGCGAACGAACCTGAGGAAGGGAAGCGTGTCAGTATTTCGCAGGACTACAAGTTACTCCTCTTCTGGGTAAGCACCATTGCCCTTTTCTCTCATCGGCTTCGACTAACCATACTAGATTCCCCTCCTTCTTTTGCTTGTCAGCTTGACAATTCCGAACACGCCTGTGTCGAGACTCGCGTCTGCCGTTGCTGAGCGATATATCACACCACGAAAGGTTCCAGTTGCATGAAAAATTTACGACATCTTTGACATTTGGAAGCGATCTGTATCTATTTAGCGTGTATCATGAGTGATTTCACACTTAACAAAATGCTGGAGCTGTCAGTGATATAGACCAAGCTATCAGTGCATGATGATATTGAGTACATTCGCTGATGGGATTGTGGTATCTTCGGAGAACATTCTGGTTATTCCTGAGCGCGCATAATACAGGTGGATGGGCGCTTCAGTTATCCATGACCCTATCCACAGGCATATTATTTGAAGGAAGTGTATTCTTAACGTGCTTCTTGATCTTTGTAACTTCGTGGGCAGTTATCTTCGTAGCACAGTGTGAAGCGTGCGCAGTTCTATTTTCGAAAAGTTTATTCATCACTAAGCACCATCGCTGTACCTTCTATGGCATCTACTCTCTCACTATTGTAAAAGTATCATATGAATGTGAACCCCGCCCGGAGTTCGACGGAGAAGAGTATGCTATGCAGCGCACGTCAACCCTAATGCCATATAGAAAAACCATATTTCTCTCATCATGGCTGATGAAATTGCTCGAGGTGAGGACTACGAGCAAGCCAAGGTCCATGATGTATATAACAGAATAGCATCACACTTCTCTTCAACAAGATACAAGGTTGGCATATGAAGGGGAGGACGTGAATTCATGATAGATTGACAGCTTTCAGCCATGGCCCGTGATCGATGAGTTTCTTTGTGCCTTACCAGCAGGGTCCATCGGCCTCGACGTTGGATGCGGCAATGGGAAGTACCTGACCGTCAACAAGGACGTCTACATTGTGGCCTCCGATAGGTAGAAAACTCTGAGATCGCCCGTGCTACCTACTAACATTCGCAGGTCTACCGAGCTTCTCAAGTTTGCTGCTCAGCACGAACCACATTCTTCGGTTGTCGCAGACGTCCGCTCTCTTCCTCATCCACTAGACAGGTTCGACTTTGCCATCTCAATCGCCGTGATACACCACCTGTCGACAGCAGAGCGCCGGACCGAAGCTGTCAGAAGTATCTTGCAGACACTCAGACCCTCAACAGCCGAGAAAAGTGCAGGGCAAGCACTCTTCTTCGTTTGGGCTCTGGAGCAGAAAACCAGCCGACGGGGCTGGGACGAGGGTGACAATCAAGATCAACTGGTACCATGGGTACTCAAGCCTGGCAAGAACCAAGCCCCAGAAGCCAGACCTACCACACACCACAGGTACTACCACCTTTACAAGCAAGGCGAGCTTGAGCAAGACATCAGAGGCGCAGGCGGTGAAGTGGTCAAAAGCGGCTACGATCGAGACAATTGGTGGTGCATAGCTCGAAGACCAGGGTAGCCCAAGGGCCGGGCCTTGGTACAAGTTTCCACACGAATCGAGACATCTCCACGCGCATGAGTTCATGAACGCACAGAGCAAGATGGCTTTGCAAGGGACAAAACAACCTCGTCGGTCATGTGCTCCGAGAGCTTGGACTAAGTCAATCGGCCGAGATAATCTCACCGCCTATTATCGAGGAAGACACGTCAGAGATCGTTTGCTGCTTGGAGTCTACTCCAAGGCTATCTATTTAATCTATTATGGTAAGGACATGTTGAAGCCAATGACCCGGGAAACGTGTGACAAAGGAAACGAGGCCAGCCCGCTAGTGTTACTTATACATTCGTCTGGCTTTGATGATGCTGAGAAATCGCTTGCAGGTGTGCAAATGTTACCCACGGAGGCATCCTCTTTCTCTGTTCACACCCATATCGTCAAGTTTATTATTGTACAGGTTGCTGTATTGTATGCAAGTCGTTGAATCATGGTCGTCGTAAGAAGTAGTCAGTCTGTTGGAGACTTCCTGGTGGAGGCGTCATGCTCTGCCGGCTAGGGTATGGCAGGCCAGTCGAGTATGGTGTGCCTGGCGTCCGGTCAGGAAATGGATATCCGGGAGCTGACGGTGGATGGGAATATGCTGGCAAGCCTGCTGTCAACTCTGCAAGAGACGGCAACTGCGGACCGCCAGAGGATGGACCAGAGTTGCCTCGCGGCCGTGAGGTTGGCGGTCGACTACTCAACCTCGATGTTGAATTGTGGTTTGGGTTGGTGAGAGTGAAAGGTGTTACACCAGCTCTTCTTGCCATCTCATGTTCGCCCATCTGCCAGTGCATGGCTTCAGCAGCACGCCATGGAATGGCCATTTCCTCGGCAATCTTGGCCCACATATCGGCCTTGAATCTGCAACGAGACAGTCAGCAATGTTCTAGAAGGACGCCAGTGTCACCAGAATGTGGTACAACCAGATCTGGTGCGACGCGGATGTCAAAGTCAAACATACCTTTCGTACAACCTGGCGAGCTTGTTCTTACGGTCTTCGTCCCATTCACTCCTTCTCTCAAGATAATTCTGGTAATGGAGTCGACATGAGATGGCGCTCCGACCCGGCAGGTGTTTGCTAATATCCTCCCACTTCATGCCTTCACCACGGAGCTGGATGATCTTTGCATCTTCTTCTACAGACCACTTGGACTGCTTTTTGGCTGGAGACTCCGACGCCAGTATTGACGATCTATCGGCCGGTCGCTTTGCTGGAATGACAGAAGATGTTGAAGTCGCCGTCAGTGCTCTCGACGATGTGGAGTGTGCTGCTGTGCTCGACGGCACGGAGTCGGATCGTGCCAAAGACGTCGGCGGCGACGGTCTTGACGCTGATGACGCTTCGTCGTCCTTCGGCTTGAGCAGCAGAGAGATATCCACGTTGGAAGAGTGGTGCCAAGATTGGCCGCAAGGATATGAGGAGGTTGGCAGGTTTGGTTGATGAATGGCCAGACTCATCACAGGCAGCAGCTGGCAACTTCCCTATTAATCGAATTGGTTGACAGAAGTGGTGACAGTCAAGTCTCGCCTGCTACTTCGCTGGTTGTTTTGGTGATCAAGAGCAGTCTGTTTGTTGGAAATTGAGTTGACGTATTAGTTTGGTCGCGTTGATCCTATGTCGTGAGACCGCAGTTGGTTTGTGATGCCTGACTGGGATGTGATTTGAGTTGTTCGCTTGAACAATGGTTGTCGTTGGTGAGCTACAGCGGAACACGGATCGAGGACTGACGTTCTTTAAGAAGTTGGACGAATTCACACCGACTGTGTGAGGTCGACCCACATTCAAATGGTCATACACTAGGCTTGAAGACTGGTCCAAGATTGCGTCTTGGACCAGGCATAGACGAGCAGCGGCTTGCGGCTAACGAAGATCGTTTGGTATTAATTGAACGGGAAGGGACCGCGCAGGGTAGGCTACATCAGAACCTGCTGGATGCAAGGTCGTGAATACTCAGCAGCTAGACGCCTCACATGGAGGCGCTGGCGTTTGGCTCTGGTGGAAGCATCCCGGTGGAGGAAGTTGACTCGCCTTCATTAGTCTCACGCTACAAGGCGGCTGCAATCCGTTGGTTATAACATGCCACTGCATGGAGCTAACGTGGCTGCGGTACGTGGAGATCGGTACAAACAAGTACGATGGATAGGCCCCACGCATGAAGCAGATTGTGTCGACGTACTGCGTCGAGGCTGTTACCCTACATCCCCGAGATGCCGAACAAACAACGCGAAACCGTGCACTATCCTCGTAGCATTCATTTGCGGCACACCCCATTATCTCGGCAACGCGAGAGTCTGCTGACGTGGGCAGGCAAAGTTTGCCATGTCCTCTACAAGCGAGGACCGTGGATGCTTCGTCACCTTTTCCTTACTTTTGAACGACCCGCCGAGAAGGAATGGCTTCCTCTGCGGATTCATGATTTGAGTTCAACACTTTACCACAACCAGCTTTGGTCTCGGGAGTCAAAGTCAGGCATCAAACGCATACCCAACGCCCGAAGAACTTACATTATGGTCCTTTCGAGCAGCACTGTTGATCACTTTTCTCATAGAAATGGCATTACTAAACCGTACTGCCGGTCCAGTGTTGAGTTGCTAGTAATGGGAAACCTACAGCATCATTCTTCAATTGACCAACTGGGAGTCGACCTGCTAGACCCCCCCACGAAAACAAAGTTGTTCTCTAGCAAAACCCACCGCGGGACGGTTGAACCTACGCGTACAGCCCTTAGTGCGTCAGCTGAGCTTCTCCGATTGACTTTGGCTATTTGGCTACTTTGGCTATGCTTTGAAACCATTGACTGTTCATGCACAATGCAAAGTATATCTTGTATGGAGGGAACCAACTGCCGTCGCGTGCTTCAGCGACAAGGTGAACAAAACATGTCTGTCTGTCTGCCTCTTCGTTCTTTCTTCATGGAATGCAGTATCCTGCACGTGCATTATATGATCGCCACGACTGTTCTGATTAATCAGATTATATCCTCGACCCAGTTGTCCATTGACCGCCTGCACATTCTGCAAGGCATATCAGATTGGCAAGGTCTACTGGAGATGCACAGACATGGTTCATGGGAAACTGCAGGCAGAGACGCAGGTGTGGCGTTGCTGCAGCTGCGCCAACGCATAAAACAAACAATGACGACAAAGTAACGACTGACACTGTTTCATAGGAAGAAGACACATCCTACGCGCTTTTCATGATGCAAGAGTTCGAAATACTGGGAGCGGTCTACTCACCGCTGTTTCCAACGCATCAACGAACGTTAAGATCTCTTCTTTTCATCCAGCAATCTACTTAGTTTGCTCCAATCCTACGTACCTACGCTTCACTGCCTACCTGTCTCGTGATTTGATTACTGCTTCAACAGGCCCTTGTTTCTGCGTGAGCTTCACAGTGTTGGCCACGTGTCCTGCTCATAGGCCGGGCGACAACGATATCACAATAGCCCCGATGGCACTGACGCTGAGACATATCTCAAGCGAAGATGCCTCGTCCATTCTGCTCAGCTATCCACAACTTCCAGCAGCTAGTATGCTAGTTGACACATTGACACATGCAGGGTGTTCCCGCCCACACCACCAATGTAGTGTAAGATCCCTGCATTTCTTACTGGATTCGCTGCTTGTGGCTTGCACGTCACCACAATCTCGTCTGGAAGAGGTAACATCCACAAGCATAACGTTCATGCAATCAAAGCACGACCTAGGTGCAAGTCCTTTCGTATGTTCCACGATTATTCGGTGCACTTCTGCGTCTCCAAGCACGATAGGGCGCTGCGCTAACAGATTCATATGCGAACAGGTCATAGAGGACAGGTTCCTTCTGCCCAGATGATAAGAACAGTACTTCTTTACCTGTCTTCCATGAACATGCACGAGTGTTTCCCAATCGACACGAGCAGCACGTCCTACCACGAATCTACCCGTCATGTTTGTGCATTTCTGATGGCTCTCTGATGTGACGCGGGACACGAGCTTCGATGCAAGATGCATCCTTAGTCTTGTGCTACCCAGCAGATCTCCACCGATTAGCTGGGCGCTTTCGACAAGGCTTCGGCTTGTAAGCATGCATCACTATGCATCAGCTCCCCGGTTTGTTCCCGATCCACCCCCTGGTCGTGGATCCTGTGCCGTTCTGGCAAGTAGTGGATCTTGCTCCCAAATTCTTTGCTTCCTTTGGGCTTCTTCCATCTTTCCAGAAAAACGTTCATCTCGCTAGAGGCTCACTAACCCGCAAAGGACTAATCTTCTATTGTACTCAAATTGAAGTGGATGTTTTGGAAAATTACACCTCATTCTATGACTCCAGGGCTTGGTTGTTGTTGCAGGAAGCTCCATCCTGCAACCACATGGTGACCTTACGGCCATGTGCTCATCTTGCATGAGTTCATATCAATCTCCCGCCGTTTCATTTGTAGTTTCCTGCACTGCAACCTTAAAGCGCCGACGTCGAATCGTGGCGAATAGCATCGGCAGAGGTGAATGCACGCCGTCACAATGAGCGGGTTCATACTGGAAGTCTCATTCGGTGTCTCAAGAATCGGACGATCTATGTCTGTGACCGAACGTTTGCCATTATAACCCCGGTTGCCCGAGGTGCATGGCTTGCACATGTACGTCGTCTTCTAGAAACCTTCCAGAACCTGAAACAACCACTGACGACACTGCCGGTGTGTTCCATACTTACTGCAAGTCTCTCCCGTGCTGCACCTCAAAAGTTTATTAACGACACGACGAGTTCATTTCACTAATTGTGCACCACTTCACTAATTGTGCACCACTTGACGTGGAGTTTGAACCGAGTGATTGGCAATGCAATTCGACAGTGGAGCTGACGCCTCGACGTCCATGTCCTTCACCACGTGCTAGCCAGGATGTGAGAAGAATATGTTGCTGTCGCATCGACGCTTCCGTCTTGTGCCGCGGACAGCAACGAGAAAGTCGCTAACATGCCTTGCATCTGGAGATCAGCCGCTCGAGGTCGAGACATATCCGTCAGAAAACGTCTCCAAAAACAGTACCATCTACATCACCCCGTGTAAGTGATCCCGGACGGACTACCATAGGATAGCGCTGGCTACTCAATATACCTATGGTACTTAGTGTGCTCAAGTCAGCAGCGCGTCCGTCCGCTGCCATGTATCCCTATCGGACCACAAAGGTGTCGGCTGGAGGCTTCCTCAGCTCAGCCCTTTCGTGCTCATTACAGACCACCCCACATAAACCGATAAACGATGTTCGTGCACGGGCGACTTGCGGCTTGCAAGAAGTGGGGTGCAATTGCTGCGCGTACAGTACAGATTGGGCCGTTTGCAGCGGTCCGTGAAGCCCCGGGTCCATGACAAGGAGTGCCGTATTGGTGCCTGGTCTATGTTGTAGGAATCGTCCGCTCCAAATCCATTGCTTCCAAGTATATTTCTGACATCTGCGAGCGGCACGGTTGAACGGAGCAACAAGTATGCGCCGGATCGACCTCCTACCGCCGTGCAGGCGCCCAAATGCTAATTACGTCCAACTCGTCACTCCATACAGTATGCGACGCGCATTCACAGCACGAAGTAACGGCGCAAACCCAGTACACAATGCTCACATACTCTATCACAGTGCAGCAATGAAGCTATTCATGCATGTTTCAGGTTCCCACCAATTCATGCTCCTGCATATCGCGAAAAACGAGACACACACACTTCTGCAAGCCATGGAATGCTTCAGTCCGCTGCATCCTTCAATCACACTTCAACTACGAGTCCCTCGCTTCCATGGTTATGGAGTACCCCTGCAGCGCTACGTTCCAGTTTTGCTGCGGAACACAGATGCCGCCGTCGCGTGGTAAGCGGAGACCAAACCTTCGGGATATGCACTCAACTTTAATTAACTTAAGCGAGGTGAACGCTAACCCACTAGAGAGCAACGCCCGGGGCAGCGAGATTTACTTCGCATTGGCGTACGATGGAAATCCTTCTTTTATGCTTCTCTCGCTTCTGGAAGATTGTTCTCTTAGAACTTCTGCTTTCGGCCACGGTATTACCCTGTTCGGGTTGCAATGCAATGCTGAAACAACTGCCGATGTCGCAAGAGGTAAGTTAGGATGCGGCGCACTTCGACGTCAGTTGCGGGAACTTAAGGACCATCAGGTGACGATACGCAAAGGCCCAAAGTCGTACGTTGACTCTGAAAACCAACGGCACGTTAGTACTTCCCAGGTATGCGCGTCAGCTCACTGACAGGTCATGGCTGAGTGAGGAAGACTTCGCTGCAAAATCGCGTTTTGCAGATCACAACGTTCCTGCCCAAAGATGCTGATCCTGATGATCGGCATCCGTCGAACCTGACAAAGGGGCAAGGCGTCAGGCACCACGAAGGTTAAACCAGAGCATCGAGACTAGAACGGTCAAGAAACAAGGCTGTTGCTTGTGCAACGACCGTCCTTCAGCTCCCGCAGCCCTCACGACGTTAATACGATCGGCAGCTATAAGAAGACTTGTTGTACCAGCTACTGGCTGAGCATTCACGACGGCATATTCCGAAGGAATAGCAGAGTTTAATTAATGCATGACCTAGCGACTGACTATTACCGTAGCAGAGGTGCTGATAGTCCAGCTGTCGATCTGATACAGTCCGTTCGAAGCAATTTCTGCCGAAGGACATGCGTAGCCTTGGCAAGGCGGTAGCGAAATTCTGTATCTCGCTTGCTCTAGGCGAATGAACCACAACTCTTCAGAGCACTATGCATCTCGATGAGCACGAAGGCGTTCATTATGCTCACGGTCACAGATGTGAGCTGCATCTGGACGGCATTGCAACTTGCCGCTGCTGTCTGCTTTATGCTACGTCCGGAACGGCAATGGAAATGGACGCCCGCCAGCAACGACAGGGGCTGAGTGCGTGTGGGATCGATGAGTAGGTCGCTTGCATAGGTAAGACTTTATGTCTGATATATCCAGCCAATCGCTAATACGCGACTTAAGACACTTGAGCACCACCTACGGTGTCCCGGGAAGTGGTCGCAGCCCCGTCCCGACGCTAAAGCAGGACGTGCTGAGCCGCAGCACGATCTTGTGATGTCTCCGTCATTCCCCGCGCCTCCCCCACGGTCGTCGTTTCCAATAAGCATTTGGGAGCATCTCCATGTGCACCACATCTATCGTACAGGTCTGAGAAGAGTGCCTCCCATATAATCAAAGCGTCGTAGTGGTACTTTCTACCACCACAAGAACGAGCGCCAGCCTAATTACCATCGTCGAACTGACCACTTCCACGTCAAAACCAGTCCATCGCATATGGGTTCATACCCATGATTTCGGCAACCTCTCGATCGCGAGGGTCGCCCATGAACAATTCGGGTCCTTCGCACCCACCCCATGGATCATGGCGATAACCATAGCCGCCGTCAATGTTGTCGTCTTCCTTGTCAGAAGAACCAGAAAACCATCGTTGGGTGGTCTCGGTCCTGGCGCGCTTCTGCTTCTGCTTCTTAGGCTTAGTAGGCTTGGTTTCGTCCTCTTCGGTCTCCCAAGCATCCTTTTCATCCCCAGCAGCCAGAGCCTGACTCCCGTCGTTGAGGATAATAGCAGGGGCGTCCTTGGATTCTATTTTTGCAGTGCCAACTTTCTTACCTGCTCTCTTGAATGTCTTCTTGCCCTTTTTCTTTTGCTTCCTCTCCCTCCGCTTTCGGGCGACCTCCTCGGCATCCGCTGCGCTGTTGGGTTCGGAATCTAGAGATTGGTCATGGGAATATGGCATGGTCTTTTGGAAATCCCGGACGGCTTCGGCGCTTATATCGTTGATCTCCTCGCCCCGCATGTGTAAGCTCAAGCTGTTCGTATGGCCCACGATAGATCCGCGTCGAGATGCGTCGAAGTTCATCGTAGCTTGATCTACGTCAATCAACGAATCCAGATCCTCATCATAAGCCGCCGCTGCCTTCCTATAAGCCTCCTGTGCCTCGGAACAAGCTTTCTCTGCCGTACTGCACGCTGCTTTCGCCGCACGATAAGCCATTCTCGCGGTGTGCTTAGCCGTTTTGGCTTCCTCGTAAGCTGGCTCTGCTTTGTGCATGGCTACCGCTGCCTCGTCGACGATCACCCAGGGAGGGGTTTTGGCGGTCTAATTGTGATCACCCGTGAACTTGCGCTTGAGGTCCTTCTTTGGAACGTAAGTTGCGGAATCGGACATGGCTGTATCAGGATGATGAATGATTCCTGCGCGGCGACCTGTATGACGGCTTGCCAATGCTTCAACAGCCAAGGTGTCTCGCTGTTGAGGTGGCTAGGTCGAATGAAGAGAGTGAAATATTGCAGTGTGCGAGGCACGGTATCTGTGTAACCGCCAAGAGGTAATTGATTTCTTCACTTCCAAACCACACCCATGATCGTTGTCAAGTAGCCTATGAGTGAGGACACAGGAGTCATTGGTAGCCTTATGCCTTGGAGGGGAACTAAGGCGCTAGCTGTGCTTTAGAAAGGAAAAGCCTACAACATCACAGACCATCGAACTCGTGAAGGGGCATAGCTTTAGTTACAGCGAATGTGCAAGGCCGAAGGCTGGACGAGTGAAGGTGTTTGAGGTGCTTAGGAACAGACCCTGGTATTCAGGGGGATCGACGCGCCCGACGCGTCCGACGCGTTGTGCCGCGCTGGTAAAATACCCAGTCGGTTTCTCCGTTCGGACGTAGCATATACATTGCGCAAGCTACAAGTTGTGAACAAACTGCTCCTATCGGCGCTTCAAGACGTGACACACTGTCAGCTTCCACTCAGCTATCGTAACCGCACGATATCAGAACTTGCCGTATAAGATATGAGTATAGGCTTGAGGTAGCCGGATCAATTTCACAAGCATACGCTGATAACTCCGCAGTCAGGTCAGACCCCAATGCAACCGCATGAACATCGATCGTCCTTGACGGAGACTGCGGGTCGATAGTACTTATGAGCACGTTTCCTCCGAAGTCAGCCACGATGCACGAATTGTTACCAAACTTCGCTCTGGTACTGAAGCCAGTATTAACGTCCTCAGCCTTGTAGATGCATAAGCAGGGCTGTCTTATATGTAACCTAGAACCTTGAGCTGGAACCAACGCACATCTTCAGCAAAGTCCTCTCATTATATCTCCCTCATCATCGCTCCACTCCACCGGGCTCCGTGACGCGCAACCATCACCCAATTTCTGCAGCAGCGGTGCACCGGCACGCCTGATGCTGCATGCAACAGGTATCGACCCCAAACCAGGTAATCCCTTTGCTCAACCAGTGCTCCTAGGTTGTCAGTCAATGCTCAGTGGACCCCAGTTCTCAGTTTCAGTACGTCTGATTCGACCAATTGAGTCTGCTTCAGACGTGATCGAAGTACGCCGGATTGAACCCAGCTCCTTCTCCGTACAAAATCTCAGCAATTTCACGATCACGAGGATCGGCCATGAAAAGCTCGGGTTCGTATCCATCAAACTCATCATAGTGGTGGTCATCATCCGAGTCGGGATCCGATGGAGCTGGTCTGTGACTGCGTTTTTTGTTCTTCTTGGCCTTGGACTTCGCGGGCTTTTCGTGTTCGTCCTCAGTCTCCTCCTCGCTCTCCTCCTCGCTCTCCTCCTCGCTCTCCTCCTCGCTTTCCTCCTCGGTCTCCGATGCACTCTCATCAGTTTGTGCTAGAATTGGCGTTCTGTGCTTAGGAACCGTGTTGAAGTCGAAGCTAACCTGCTTGTCATCACTCGCTGATGCTATCTTCTCACTGCTGGTCGCATCGACTATGGAAGTTTTGTCTTTGCCGCGGCCAGCAGAAGCTGCCTTGGGCTTTTTGCCTGTTGCCTTAGCACCTAGGCCTTCCTTTTGGTCATTGTGCTGATCATCGTTATCGAAGAACTTCTTCGCAATCGACTTGCTGAAGAAGTCTTCGCTCTTGGCCATGGCTGGTGGGTGCTGGCTTTTTGGTTTTCTTGGTATCGGGTCCAACTTGCCAGCGCTAGATAACAGTTGAAGCCTCTGGAGGAGAGAAATATGATTGATTGACTATGAATAAATAAGTGGCAAGAGGAAAAGATCCTCTTAAGTAGGCGTAAGGCGGTTTGCTAGTTGATCACATGACAAAGAGGAAGTGCAAGTATAAGTCAAAGAGGTGACAGGAAGTGCAATTGCCAACCATAACCTCCTCTTCACGTATGGGCCAGCGCTCTTTTTCAGGTTGGGTGACAGATCAAACCATTACCTCACTAGAGAATATGCATGAAACAGAGATCCTATCGTGCGACATAACAAGGGGATCCTCTTGTCGATATAGTTTCCCTGTGTGCTAAGGTCGTGCTTTACTGTCACTATGTGTACGAGGCGTTCTTTTCCGAAAAGGGGTGCAATGCGCTACTGGTCAGTAAGCAGTGTCGTAGTGCATGTAACATGCAGATTTTCCGCCGTAGCCTGGTCGCTTCCTGCTCTCCTCCACTGAATGAACTTTGATCTGATCTCTGTTCTGTACCATCATGTCGTGATGCTTCGTTTGTACTGCGTATAAGGAATCTACTAACGATGATGGCAATCTGCTGACTCATATTGATGTAGACAAGTGCTGAGCCAGACCCCCTACGGTAAGTCAACTCTGCTCGTGCTCCCGGTGCATGCATTGTACTAAAGCCAGTCCGTACAAGACCTCGGCCATCTTGCGAACATCAAATCAGAACTGTGTCGAGACCTTGACCAGGGCAGAGAACGGCGTGCCGCGACGGCTTGGTCGAATTCACTCATGTGAATACATGATCATTGACACTATGATGCTAATCGAGTGAGGTGTCACTCAATATTTCCCCTCAACGTGCATGACGCTTTGGATTTGGACAGTTCCCTAGACTTTCCACTTCAGTCCCACAAAATCGACACCCCCTCCCATGATACTGTCTTGAGCTGTACTAGCTCTGCGCTCAAACTGTCTTATGCTAATCGTGCAGGGGTTGACGCTACTCACAGTAGACAACAGCTATCATGAACACACCAACGCGACGGTCTCGCCGCGAACGAAAGCCGAACACACGATACGATGATCAAGTTGCATGGACTGAAGCACTTCCTATGCTTCGAGCCGAGTCCGACTCGCCAGACAGATCTTCCGACAGCGCCACGCCAGAAGCCATTGAGAGACAGAAAGATCCGGATATTGGAGATGTGGTTATGCATGATGTCGAAGACCTTGAGCTCGAGCAGGTGCAAGAGAATGGAGACTTCTCAGATGCAGCGGAGTCTTCCTCAGTGGGGACACCTGATGAGGACGGTCAGGGTCGAAATGGGTCTCTTCCAAGGCTCGCTGCTACCTCATCCGGCAGAAAACAAAAGGTGGTCCCACGCCCAAGAACAAAGGCGCTGGCAGCAGAGCAGGGGCTACGGAATCGAATGCTGGATGAGGGTGAGGGCCGCAAGCAAAGAGCAAGTAAGGACAAGGTTTACACCTATAATTTTGGCTCACAGCTGGACGATCTGTACCCCATAATACGTTCTCGAGATGTATGGCATCTTAACCCGAGGGATGTTCTCCTGCCTAGTCGGAGCTCAATGGTGGATGCATTGAAGCTTGAAGCAACGGGGCGATACTTACAGCGGCCGCAGACTGCAGGAGCAGAAAGCCAAGAACACGCCAACAGGTCGAGCGAGGAGGATCGTTTTGAACGCGAAGTGGACCAGACGTTTCAGAAGATTCAACCACTCGATCACGAAGACGCTGCTCGACAGATGTTTTGGGATGATGCCGTATCCAACGCGGTCGTCATTGGACCTGAATACGAAGCTCGCAAGCACAGACTTGAGCCCCTACAGTCTCTCAATGTGGCCGAAGCAGTTCAGGAACGCGATGGCGTATCATCTTCGTATCGCAACGGTGTCTTCTCTGTACTCTCTCCTCCTCGCAAACCTAAGAAACGATCACAGCCGAGTCATGAAGGTAAAAGTTTTTCTCACGAAATGCCAGCCATGACCGAAGCAGCGCGGCAAGCGTCCACAAATATTCAACACCAAGGATGGATCGTCAATCTTGGTGCCCGTCCTCAATGCCTTGCCTGGGCGCCGGTTGCATCAGATGCTCAGTATTTGGCTGTATCGTTCAGGTGCTCCAAAGCACAGAGAGATGCAGCTTCTCCGAAGCCAACGAAACTAGCACCCGCTTTTTCGCCCTCGCCGGATTACCCATCGCATATCCAGATCTGGCGGATTATGGCATTGCCCGGTGAGCTAGATGCACCAGCTATGTTCAGTAACGACAGATCTTGTGCGCCTCATCTCCTTCAACGGCTCTGCCTGAGGATCGGGAACATTCTGCACCTTGAATGGCTACCTCCGCCACCCGAAAGGAAATCGCCCTCCGCTCGGAGAGCAATGGTCGTCCTTTCTAGCGACGGTAGTATCAGGCTGATAGCAATCGACCTCACTGCCAGAGGTACATTCGAAATCACACAACCTTGTCTCGTCGCCCGACCATCGTCCTATACAGTATTCAGCTGCTTCGCCCTCCCTTCTCACGAAGACTTGATAGCTGGCGGGGCGGATGGCGCAGTTAGTCTCTACAATCTACATTCCCACTCTTCCGATGGTGAGCTACAACCCTACGCCACGATTTCAATCCACAACACTTATATCATGAACATCGCGGTAGCCTCCGACCTCCCACATTTCCTTGCTTCCACGTCAGCAAATGGAGAGATGGTGCTGACCGACCTCCGCGCACCGCATCAAGATCGAGTGAGAGTGCACAAATCGCGCCTACCGACACGAAATCTTTCATACCTTCCTCATACAAGAACATTCCTCTCGACTTCCGATGCCAGCGGAAACAGTGAAGCGCACGGCACGAGTCTAAGTATTGTGGTTGGCCACAATCTGCGCCACTTCTACCACAGTAATACTATCATGAAGCTTCCTGAGGCGTCGGGTATCGCTACGGTACTTGCAAGCAGTACATTCCATCCTATTATACTTGCTGCCAATGCCGCTGGAAGCGTTTTCGTGTCTAATGTTTTACGGAGGCTGCTGCCTACAATATTGAAGGATGAGAGGGGCGGTGGGTTCATGATGAAGTTGTGTGAGGTGGCGTGGATAGCAGTTCAGCAAGAAGCATCCACAAAAGAAGCTGAATCTGCCTCAGAAGATACCAATGCTCAGCATAGCCAAACAGGTGATGCTAGTGGTAGTACATCAGAGAAGCCAACTCACCACTTTGTTCTGGACCCTATAGAAGTGCCACCAAAGCCCGAGCCCGAGATCGACCTCTTCCACGGCCCCGATACTCGCTCGGGCATAGCACGCATTCATGAATTCTTCCAGCCGGAACGCATCGAACTCCTTACGTTCGGTCAAGACCATACAGGCAAGAAAAGCAAAACTAAGAACAAGGACGAGCGAAGAGCAGAAAATGTACCAAGTGCGGCGAGCTATCAGATCATATGTCATGAGGAGCAGGCTGTTACCGCTATGGCTTGGAATGGGAATGGTAGATGTGCGGGCTGGGCTGCGATAGCATGGGGAAGTGGGCTCTTGAGAATACAGGATTTGGCGCACGGAGACTGAATATAGATCACAGTCGGCTAAGTTTACAGGAATATTATCATAGCTCAGACAACTATCTCCGGCGACGAGGACCGGCAGGGTTAAATGTCCCTCGATGCCGACGTGATTAGCACGATCAGTTTCATGTCCCTTTGTTGGCGAACACATACGGCAAACGGCAGCTACACTCAGCGCAATTTGCAGCTTCCTCGGCAGCTATCTTCGAGCATCTTGTACTGCTCCTGCCGTCGACATTTCCCTTAGTTGTCGTACTTCCTTCGTTTCGCTGTCGAAGCCACAGTTGCGCGCATCCAGAACAGCTGTGGATTCGCGCATGCGTGAGCAGCAGTTCCAGGTGATAAGAAGCTCGCTCCTATAGCGTCGATTACGTTTGGATCTATCACATCCGACGGCCGGACGAACGAAGTAGACGGCATCAGGAAAACACATTCGGTTATCTGAAAGCTTTGCTAGACATAGCAAACGCTGTACAGCTTGTTCACACAGTAAAAGTACATCTGTAGATCAGTTCGCTTCTCTTGGTTGTGGAACATTTATGATATATATCTATACCAGGTTTTCCGACATGACCGAGGACCGCTGACAGGACACCAGTGTGCACTGCAAATTTCATCCGCCCTTGGCAATTCGTGAGCGAGACGTGGGCCTCATTGTTGGTTCTGCCGCACGGACCACGAACAGAGGCAGCGGCATTGTGACCTCCTGAGCCTTCAGTCATAGCTGCGGAGACGGCGCCTTTACTCGGAGGACTAAGGTTCCTCACATGGTGTCATCATAGCTCTTGCGGCTAGTGAAGGGTTACTGTGTGAGAATCCCATGTTTCATTTACGAGCGACACCCGGCACACGACCGCCCGGATTCTCGCCATTTGTTGAGCCGGTGCAACAAACAATGGAGATGCTCTCAAGGATAAAGGCGACGCTCGACTGTCATGCTGCTTGCGGCGCCTTTGATCGCGATAGTCTGCTTTTAGTCACCGCGAACGGAATCGATCACGGTCACTGGAATGGCTTTGTTACGATTCATACTCTAGTGACGCCGCCATGGCATTTCCCCTAGTATGGTTCCTCTCCTCCACATTCACGTTGAAGAGCGAGAAGGAAGCTCCAAATTGCTACATTGACCTGAAGACAACAATCTTTCACTCCTGCTTCGACAATGGCTAAGATTCCAGGCCGCAAGCCCAGTTCGGAGAAGTCTGCCGCTCCGGCAGCGGAGCAACCTGCTTCTCGCCGTTCTCCCAGAACGTCTCCCCGCAACAGTGTGGACAGCGGCAAGCCAGCAGGGTCTCAAGAGTTGGAGCATCCTGCCGGCAAACGCCCGCCAAACCCCCTCAAAGAGTTCGCAGTCGGCCAGATCATTGAGGCGCCGTACCTCAATGGATACGTCGGAAGGCACTCAGGCCTTTGGAACGCCGAAGACGAGGAAGACGATAACAAGATTGGCTCAGCGATCATTGCGGCTATCTGTAACGATTGCATGCTTGTCCTTCCCATTCTGTACCGGCAGAGAACAAAAGGTCCAGTCGCACTTGACGTGGTCGACCCCAATCTAACACCCGAGCCCGGCAGCAGCGACCCAATGGCAGATACGATTGCTGGGGAAGTGCTTGGTGTTCGTGGCGGATGGAAACCGGAACCCAAGGCATATGTGCGGTTGAACTTCGTGGTTACTATTGACTTCGATGAAGAGAACTGGGCCACCTTCGGAATCTCGGTTCTCGGTGAATTGCATGACGAGAGCAAGGCCTTGCTGAAACGACGAACGAGCTTTGTGCTGGGCAAGATGATACAGCTAAGTCCGTCCCTTCAAATTGATGCATTTCATGAGCATACTCAGGGTCAGTCCCGTGGTACTCACGGCGCGGATTCGCACAAGGGGTATGCTGCTGCGAAGAAGGGCGAGGAGGATGATGGTGATGATGGCGGGTCAGATGATGATGATGGCCAGGTAAGTTTTTCATCCTCTTCCCAATTCTTGCTTTATAGCCATCCGACCATGACTTCCGCGCTGTTCGGCGCTAATTGTAATGCAGGCCAAGAAACCAAAAGGCAAAAGGCCGGCCGGCAAGAGCATTAAGGTCCTAGCTGAGGCTGGCATCTTGCCCGCATCCAAAGGTACCAAGCGCCGAGCTCCTGACAACAACGATCCAACCGCAACCAAGAAACGTGCCGGCCCAAAAGGGTCAGCAAAGAACAACAAGAATGCAACGCCAACCAGCCCAGCCAAAGATAGTGGTGCCACAGAGGATGGATCCGCTAAGCCCACTACTACCGAAGAAAAGAAAGAAAAGAAGTCTAAACCGAAGAAGACAGATGCAGAGATGACAGAGGTATACCAGCGAACCAGGGAGCTCCCGAACGGCAACTATACATGTCAACACGAGCACGACAAGACGAAGTGTGGATGCAAGTGCTGCAAGGAGGGCACCAAGCACCCACCGAAAGGCTACCCAAAGTGGAAAAAGGAGCAAGAGGGGCAGGCGGCCATAACCAACGGGACACATCCCAAAGGTCTGGCAAGAATCAGGCACTCAAGTCAGAAGATCAAAAATCTGCCACAAAAGATCCCTAGAGGGCTTGTAAACGAGGAGGGTGAGGATGAGGACAATGACGACGATGACCAAGAAGGCGGTGGGGAAGCGGCAACGCAAGACGAGGACAACGACAGCGACCTGCCCCTCGCCGAAGTCACTCGTTCAAAGCCGAAGAGCAAGGCTCCTGCAAAGAAAGGCAGCAGCGGCACTCGAGTTAACTCCGCGCCGCGCAAGGCATCTTCACCATCCAAGTCAGAGTCCACACATGTGAGCAGCGGCAGCAGCGGGTCTCGCCGACCCAGCAAAGCAAGCAAGAAAGGTAGTCTGTCCTCCGCTGGGGGCGCGCCAGCTGGTGGTGTCAAGAAGACCGCTTCCACTTCTCCGAGGAAAGGCTCGAATGAGTCGAGTGGATCGAAACGTAGCACACGATCTCGTCAGGTCGCAGCCGATGCGGATGTACACGACGATTCCACCGAACATGGAGCCAGTGATGAGTCCGCAAGCGAGGAGGAGTAGTGGTAATGGCCAGGCGCAGGAATGACCAAGGGAGCCCGAAGTGGAAGGGAATAGATGCTGAGCCGTAGACGAGGCATGATGTGACCTGGTGGTTCGTCTAAGGACTGTCCGGTCGCTAAGTTGGTGAGAAGCCGGATGCAAGGGAAGATGTGCATGGAGGATCGTAGTGTCAGTGTATTTGTCTATGCTTGCAATTTGTACTACATGTAGTTGTCTTATCAGACAGTCGCATACGCATGCTCGAAAATAATTCACCGCCCACCGCCTTACTATTGTCTCCAGACACGCATCACAGTCTGTCATATCACAAAGCCACTGCAGGCCAATGCAGGAAAACGCGACCATGTCGCGGGCAGTCACGTCTAATTACGAGGAGACCGTACCGCGGTGACAATACCCACACTGCAATCCAATCCCATCCCACGTGAACGACAAGTATTCCGATCGCATACATCGAAGCATGATAATCAAGCTGCTGGAAATCTATCCCCGCCAGAGTCGACCGCGACCGCCACCGCCACCGCTGTAGCGCCACTCACATACCAGCCAGCCCGTGTGTGATCCGACTCGACGTGACTCGACTAGCTTGTACCGGCTACTAGTCGTCCTTCTGAGTTTATCTCGCTGAATCCGGCCGGCATCAGGTCAGGGGCACCGTCACCGTCACGGTGATAGGTCGAGGGTACCGACTTGAACGTTGTGACTCTCGCATCACACAGATCGGAGGGGAGGGGGTTAGCAGTGACCGACCGACGGAGTGGAAGGCAGGGAATTGACATCTGACAGGTGTTGGTCGGATAGTAAAGATGAAGAAGTACTGTAACGATGTTAGCCCAAGACCGATAGTAAGGGTGCGGGACGGAGTCGTCCTGCGTCCTGATGGTGATGCATAGCGCCGGTGGTGATGGTGGAATTGAAAAGATTGGGCTTGATGCAAGTACGCTTTGATGCGAAGACGGCATCGGGCTCCAAGAGAAAATGCATATTCGACCTTGCAGCTGTGCTATTCACGTAGCAGGAGTGTCAGCCCCCGCGCCCTGTCTATGTAACTCGTTCTATCTCGTCATGATGCTGCTTCATATCTCTGTATGCCATGTATTACATTAGTTATGTCCGTCCTCAGCATCAAATGGACCGCCGAACGCCTTCGCTCATATTAAATGCAGTATGTCCAGGTACCATCCTAACTCCACAGTGTATGCTCGAATGAATCCATTCACCAATCAACGGTCGAGTCAACGTTGTGCAAATCGCAGCTTGTGACAGACTTGTTGTCTGAGCAGCATTTATCATGATCGTAACGATCATATTGACTGTTCCAAGAATGTATCAGTCCTGTCGTAAGGAAAAAAGGTATCGAATTCACAAAGTCTGGTGACGGGAGAGTGGAGGGCGGAATTGAGGCCCATTCGGAGTATCATTGAACATGTAGTCAATGTATGCATCCGAGGGATGTGTTGTGTTGCAGGTATTACAGTGATAGGGAGCGGGGTGTGAATCATGCTAAGGTTCAACTGCTCGCCTTAATCTGTAGTTCTCGTCGTAGACAAATTCGTCGTTCTCCTGGTTCCAGCGATATGCTTTGAACTCAACACCGTACGGACGCTGTTATACAATTAGCATCTGCACCTCTGAAACACTAACACAGCGGGTATGACGACTTACTGGTTCAATCATATAGGCCACACCTAAAGGCACATCGAGATCCGAGATGTCTTCCTGCTTCAAGCCGAGAAAGTAAGCAAGCAGGACCCTAGTGATCGAGCGGTGGCCGACAAGCAGTACGTGATCCTGCATTCTCTCAATCTCAAGGATAACCTTCCGAAGTCTGCTGATGATATCAAGATAGCCTAGAGCACAGGTTAGCACAATACTCAGCATATTTCGGCAAGCAAATATACCTTCTCCACCTGGCCCAGGGTAACGGTATTGCAGCTTGTCTTTCTTCCTCAGCTCGTACTCAGATCTGCATTTCGTCCGAATCTCTTCATACGTCATGCCTTCCATAGATCCAGCATTGAGCTCGTCCAGCATTCGCATCTGCTTGATATCGAACTCGTCTTCAGAGAAGAACTGTGTGGTCTCGATGCTTCGATTGAGCATCGACGTCCAGACACAGAAAGCGCGAGATATTTCTGAAGCTTCGACTTCTGGATTAGGAGGGGTTGTGTCGCCGGGTCGAGGCGGAAAGTGGGTACTCCTCTGCTTCTCGATCTGTCTTTCCACCCAAAGGCCACGCTCTTGGACGATGAATTTTTCCAAATCCTTTGCGTACTGGACACCTTTTGGACTGAGATGGCTGTCGCCACCAATCTTGCCGCTGACGTTGTCCATAGACTCACCATGTCTCGTGAGCCAGATCTGTCTTGGAGCCAGGTTGAAGTTCATCAGGTAGGAGATGGTCTGGACCGATAAGAAGCCATTAGCCCTGTAGGAGACCATCTTTCTCCCAACATCGATCATGGAGCAGTACGGAATGTCGTTCTCCTCCTCGAAATCTCCCAACGGCTCGTACTTTTTCTCGTATTGTGCAACACGTTGCTGAAAGTCTTCGAGAGACTTGACTGGATCTTTGTCCTTGTAGTCTGGACCGGACAACTTTAGACGCATATTTGCTTCGAGGAGACCTCGATCTTCACATCTAGATTCGAGAAACAGAACATTGACATCCACATTGCGACTCTTCAAATGCTTGATCAAGGACATCCGTCGTTCCTGGGTGTGGTTGGTGGCATCTAGTATTCCAACCGAACCACCATCCCTGAGCACATACTGAAGGAGCTCATCCATGGTATCATGGGCCACCTGTTCGCGGATCCTCTTGGCCTCCTCGTTCTCAGGATCGAAGAATTTGGAGTCTTGCTGCAAGTGCTCGGGCTCGGGCATTGGAATGGGTTCTTTCACATGAGCATCATGGGTCAAAGGCTCTCGGCCGTTCATGTTGAGGGGAGATATTGGAGTTGCTTCCGAGTGTTTGTGCTCGTCGTTAATCAGGACCTGTGTCGACAAGGCGGGAGGACCCAGCATATGGTCGTGCTCGACGATGCCCTGGGGCTGGGTAGTGTTCAGGCTCATGCGGCGAAGAGAATCTCGCAGTTGCTGTTCCTTGCTCTTCTGAATGGCCTGACCTTTGCCACCAACGACGCGCCGTCTGTCGCCGACATTGAAGATACGAGTGGGATGCTGCAGCCAGTTGAGGTAGCGCGCGATCTTCTTGACGATGTAGCTCTTTCCTCTTGCCGGCAAGCCAACCATGATGATGATCAGTTTGGCGCCGACATCTCTTTCCGATATCCTTCCATCGGGTGAAACTTTGGATCTGGTCAAGCCTGGGATGTCTAGAGTGGTGGCTCGTATCTTAGGCGTCGATATACCTGATGTACCGACTTTGCCGGGACTGTTCCACGTTAGCACTTGGTCGTATTGATCTCTGGTACTGTCATACATATGAGGGCTCCCCGGGGCAGATGGCAGAGGAGTATCAGTCAATGCCCTTCCATGACTCTGGGCCGTGCCATTGGGTTGAAGATGAGTCTTATCTTCATCTTGCGCCCGACCCGTTGCGGCCTTGGGTGGTGGCTTCAGGGAGTCCTTTTGTTGCTTGGGAATAGAAGTTGGGTCCAGGTTGGTTGGGAGGATAAGTTCTGGCGGAGGGGAATGGTTGGCGCTGTTTGATGCATTGCTGGATGAGTTGCTGGTATTGCTCAACATGACCAACCGCGCCAATCCAGAAAAGCCGTCGGCTGATGGTCGTCGAGGTGGTGGTCTGTACTTGGCTTCAATGTCTGCTACTGTCGTCTCGGTTTCATGCTTCGTCAGAGACATCAAGAGCGACAGCGGGCGCCTAACTCTTGATATCGGATATTGGTCCTATCGCAAGCCGTGCTTGCAGTGCATGTCAGAAATGGCAAAGCAACGATTAAACTTGCACATTTCTAGAACCTTTTCGCCCCAGCAGGTGGGACCGAGACTTAGTCTGGCTCGTCTAACCCGAAACCTGCAACTAGCTTGCCTTCGGGCGCTCGGGGGCGAGCCTAAAATATGTTTATTTGCGGCTTCGGGACGCATCTAAACCTGCTTGGACAGGTACAAATGCCTTGTCAATAATAGGCTTGGTCCAATGAGACAGCACTGCCTAGATTTACTCACTTCGCTGTCAGGCTGGCTGTGCTACGAGAACAACCTTGTCTGTGTCCTACAGCTCACCATCGCCGTGCCCGTCATAGCAAACACAAGATCAATAAACCAGGCATGCGTCGTATCTAGTAGCAAGTTTAGGCTGCTAGCGCCTCAGTCACCGATTCGATTGAAGCACTAAATGTCCACCAAAATCTGCTGACGACGCCAAGGTATTGGAGCATCGCTACCTGAATATATTCGAAAGGCTACGTATCTAAACTACGACAATGAGTCCGAGGGATGGTGATGGTGTGCTCCAGAGTGCAAGAGGTCTGGTGCGATGACAGTGCCACCATGACAGCTCGTGCTGTATTTCCAAAGTCCTCCTACTCCTCTTTAGCATATCCACATCGCCAATGCTCATCAATCCAACGGTCTCGCTACGGTAGGCATGCGCGATCGCCATCGCCATCGATTCGTCTGAACTTGCTGCTGGTAGTATTGTGCTTCAGCTTGATTTGACACTGATTGACGGCCGTGGAGGCGATGATGCTGCACGTGATACGAGAGTCAGCGCGTCAGTAGCGCGATCATCTGTCGAGCTTCTCAACGCGTCTGGCTATCCCAGCGGTGTCAGCGTAGAGACGAACCATATTCAGCTCGACGACCCTCTCCACGAGAGCGACATACTGCTTGCGCTTGCGTGCGTGCGCAAGGTACGATAACACCACAAAATTCAGCATATCCCAAACTCTCTGAGTTGTTCCAATCTCTATTTCAGCTTGATATGGTCTGCAAGGATGACTTCAATTGTCTGATGTTCCGAGCAGTAGGGAGTACAAGTACATCAACACCACTTCTGATGTAACAGCATATCCCGCGATGATAGCTTTGTTCCGCGGATCTCTGTAAGCTTGGATTGCGGTGCTGTTGCAACCCACGATCTACAATCCGTCTGGTCAACTCGTGGACGGTGGGGCTAAAGACATACGAAGGCTCACACTCTTGTATAGCTCTTTGCCTACTTGATTTGTCTGCATTTAGGTCAGTGGTTTGAAAGTGACCGGGGTGGACGTAGGCGCGTGTCTTGCTCAGTTTGATGAAGCGGTGGCGAGAGACATGGTGCTACAGACAGGATCGATGAAGACGGTCTTGTTGTCAAGAACTCTGCTTGTTTCGTGAGGCAGATCAGCGGTTTGAATCGCAAGACATGAAGGATAATGGTTTTGCCATTGGCGCACCACCCCAGAGTAACAGAGGGGCTTCATTCGGGGCCCTGATGCACCGGACTTGCGATCCCGCCGTTGGAGGTCATGGTCTCGTCCCGGTAATTGTTGCACATCTTAACAAACCTTTACTCCCTGCTGCGCTCGAACTCTCCCGAGCTATATGTAGGAGGGTGCCATGGTGGTGTGTAGAGAGCGATAGAATGCATCAGTGTTTTGAATGCCTAAATCAGGCAAGATTGCACAGATGTCATGTATCTTGGCGGGCAGGTGCCAGTCCGAGTTAGTATGTTTGGAGAAGGCATCTTCACCTGCCTCTTTGGATTCGCAAGGCAGTCATTCATAGCAAACAATCACAGCCAACCTACATCGATCTACCACGCGTACTCGAACCTTCACTGGACATCTAGACACCTCAGCTTAGCTATCGCACGCTGCACCGACCCCGAAAATAAGTCCTCCGTAACATCACGCGACCATCAAGCCTGCAAAACAAAGCCCAAGCCCGACCATGTCTGAGACATCTTCTGTGAGAATGGCCGATAACAAGTCTGCAAAGAAGAGAAAGGCCAAGGCCACATCTGCCACTCCTCCACCAGCTGATACCTCCGCCGAGGCCAAGATCAACGGTCACACGGAGAGTGACGGTGACAGCCCTTACCTCAAGGAACTTCAAAAGTATGTTGCTCAATTCAGGTCAGCTAACTTGCAGAACTAACATTCTCAGACAAATCCGAAACGTCAACAAAAAGCTTGCCGGCATCTCCAAGACAAAGGCCACCATCGCTGAAACTGGCGAGAACAACCTCGATACCTTAGTCCAAACCAAGAAGATTAACGCCGATCAGAGAGCTCAAATCGAGAAGGAAGGTCAACTGCAGGACCAGCTGAAGGAGGCCGAGTCTCGACACAAGGCTTTCCTTGACTTCTCCAACGATATCGAAGCTCGGTACGAGAAGCAAAAAGATGCTCTCAAGGAAGAGCTCAAGGAAGAACACCAAGCAGAAATCGAGAGGCTGAAAGAGGAGGGTACGCAATCTTCAACAAAGGATTCACAGACAAAGGTCAGAGACGCGCTGCAGATAGCTTGCCACTTCCTGCATGCCGCTGCTTTCCAGAGACAGAAAGAGGATGTTGATCAGGTCGAGAGTGATGCCTACGAAGCTGTTCTGTTCCACCTCTACCAAGGCAACTCGGCTGCTGTAGATACAATCGCTAGTCTTGTCGACGGCACTGACGAGAAGATCAAGAACAATAATGGGGAAGAGCTCGACTACACCTTTGCACAACTCAAATCATCCGCTATGTCTACCACTGTGGAAGACGCTGACCAACAAGAGCCTACCGAACCCGCTGTCGAGGAACCTGCTGAGGTACCTGCCCAGGAGCCAGCTGACAAGCCAGCTTCAGATCCTACCCTTGCCAATGCCGGCCTGACCGAGCTTGAAGATACTGCTACCGTCCCTGCAACTGCCGCTGACGAAGAACCTCCATCTGCTGCTCCAGACCAAGCTTCTATTGCCGAACCTGGTAATGCCGTTGCTGAATCCTCCTGGAATCCTGAAGCATCTATGACAACCGACAACACTCAAACAGGAGAAGACTGGGTCCAGGTACCGCGAGATCCTGCTGAGACCGAGACTGGCGCTCCAGCTCCTGCCGCCCAACAGAGTACTTCCAACTGGGCCGATGAGGCAGGTGCTGCTGCTGAAGAGAATGCGCCGACACCAACCACCGAGAATGACGGCTTCAGTGAAGTCCGACGCGATAGGGGTGGCCGAGGAAGGGGTGGTAGAGGCCGGGGGTTCGACGGTCGCGGACGAGGTCGCGGTCGTGGTGAGTTCAGAGGTCGAGGCGGTGGCCGAGGACGGGGTGGCCCACGCGGCGGTGCTCCACAAGCTCAGGCCTCGTAGAAACAACTGTCTTCCCAAAGTGTGGTGCTGTCGCCCTTCAGTATCCACTCAACTGGTGCATACCGATAAGATTCGATCACCCGCAAGGATCGCCGTCCGGCATGGAAGTAAGACTTCCTGTACCTAGCATCTCGCAGGATGAGATTGGCTCCTCTGTCGGTAGGACGCCCGAGTGGCCGTTCGTTGACGTGACGGATGCAGGGTTGAATCGAAGATAGCTACGTATCACGACAAAGAGAAGCAAGGACAAAGAACAGAGAAAATCACGACTCCCACGACAACATGTACTATCATTGTACAACGAGCCTTAGAGCGGTCTGGGAAGGAGATGGTGAGGCTAGGTAGCATAATCAAGCTCACTTACCATCCATCTTGTAACCGTCCAGCATTGTCAACGTAGGAGGCATCTCTTCCAGTACCAATTCACTGCTAACCTCTCGTCAGATTTGGCATGCCACTAAAAGCTGGCCAGCTTGTGTATGTGTAAGTAGCAGGCGACTTGGTGTCAGGCCTGTTCGTCTTTCGTCCCTCGCTCGTGGGCAGGACGAGACGCGTTCATCATAAGACGAGGTACAGTCAGTGGGCACAAGGGTAGGCTCGTGGTCCTGGTGACACTGTGCTTTGCCGGCCCGTTGTCGAAGGTGAGTACCCATTGTTTCAACTGCGTCTGATCTGTGCGCTTCCTGCATTGGCGTACTGTTCGTCGGTGCATCCTCGAATACGCGCTCCGGGCGAGATCTTCGATGACGCAAAAGAAAAGTAGTCTATTGCGTTGCAGAGCATAATACTATAAGCCTTGAGGCCAATAGTGAAAGGACGTGGGCTGTGGGTTGTCAAGGTGAATGTGCATGAGTAGGAGGGTGTGGAGAATAAAATGTGCTTTGATGAGAAAGGGAGATATTAGGGTACCAGACCAACATCTTCGAACTCCGACCTCAAGCCTCGACACACACCCGATTCGTCCCCTTCGCAATTCAAAAATTACAACACCTAGCAGGATCGGTAGTGGGGTAATCTCGGAAGCAAAGGGTGTGTGCCTGAATCATGATGACTAGCCGGCGTTGAAAGTGACAGGTACTAGCTTACCCACATTAGCAGTACAAGTCCGCAAACCCACCTTCTCGACGAGGGCGGGACCGTCGAAGAGAAGGGGAGGCCAGGCATCATGGAGGGATGAGGGAGACGAAGACTGTTGGCAGGTGAGAGAGAGGGAGATGTACAGGATATTTATGGTCCTCTGTAAGGTCTTTGAAAGTTCGCGAAGGTCAGTGAAAGTTCTTGTGGATCTGTTAGAAACCACAACTGTACACCCGCTTTGAGACACAAAGGACTGCACTGGAAGACGCTATAGCCTCGCTGTATTGCCGTAGAGTGGGGGCTCGTCGGTTGACGATTCGAGTGTACGTCGCGAAGTGGAAGGCGGGACTGTAAAGAAGCAGACAAGGAGAGAAGTATACTATAAGTTCTAGTCAAGGCGAGCAAGGCTAGCCGGATCAAACAAGGCAAGAAAGTCTGTCATTAGAGTTCATTCACGTGATTGCTTTCACTATCTGCCTCTCCGGTAAAATACGTTTTCTGCCAGCTGAAGGAAATACTTCCAGCCTCCTGGTCAGACCCCACGTATCACTCCCTCAACGATGCTTGTCTATACGTCATATGTGTTGTCATCCCTCGAAGTATCTGCATGTTTAGACGATCTTCCATAGTGGTTCACAGAGGCATCTACTGTTACGTCCGCATCGACCCGGCCGTTGAGGGCGTTCGAGCAGGCCTCTCAGCTGCATCATGCGCGTTTTCCTGACGACTGCCAAGAGTGCCTCGAGCGCATCAGTGCACGCCCGGCCGCGACTTCCCCACGAGTCACTCAATCTAGAGAGCAGAAGTACATCCTATGGTCCGAGCACTGATACCACAGCGCATACTAGTTCGACTACCACAGGCTTGCCGCAGTGTTCCATCAGCTATAATATCAAAAGACCCTCCCTGCAGAAAGTCTGCAATTCGAATCTCGCCCACGTGTGAGGAAACATGTTCCCGGACGTACCACTGCAGGAGCCTGACCACCCTGTTCAGTGTTTCGGATATCATGTCCGTCAAGCCTGCATGAGAAGCTCCATCGGCGGCGGAATTACTGATTCCTTCCCTCTCTATTGGCTCGATTAATTGGCGAGGTGCGTTCGTGCTACCCCCGACAGCGCTAGCAAACGTTCGGCCGCCTCTCACCTGTGAGAGCTGGCTGCTGCTGGCACTCGTAATACAGCCTGCGCTCGCCCGCTAACCTCGACTTGGGAGCTGTTGAAATATGTAAGAAGGGCAACCTGTACGCTGTGAGCGAACGACACGCTCTTTCCACAACCAACCGCCCGTATCTTGATACCTACCCTTGCACTATTACTATGCTCACCCAAGAACAATTCAACCTCTTCGCGCCATTCGCACGAACCATGCTAGATGCCTTCAGAGTAAATTCATATAGCTCAGCTGACTCTGCCAGTCAGGACCACTTCCATCCTCGAAACTGACATTCTTCAGCGCACGTCCGAAACCGACCCACGGATCTCAGTCGAAGAGTTGTGGGAGTTCCTGGTTGGGACGGTGGAGAACGGGCAGGCGGTACAAAGTAGCAGCAACAGCAGCAGAGCGAGCCAAGGTGCACAGCGCGTTAGTTTCGGATCTTCGTCTCAGTCGCCGAGGCCAAATACTGGGATTGTGACTTTAGCTGCAGACGCAAGTTACTCACTTCAGAACCAGAATGGGGCGCAACCTCGACCTCAAAGCATTACGGATCCTAGTCTCTATCATATCGTGCAGGAGTCTCGGCACTGGGATCAGAGGGCGCCACGCTGGTCGTCTGGACCGGATCCATTTTGGAAGGAACAACGGTGATGGTTATTGAAGATAATGCGGAGCACAGTACAACGTCTGACTGGTGGGAGCAAGGCGTAGCTTACCGGAAGGGGGAAAGGGCATGCCGTAGCTCAGCGAGCAGACTTTCACGTAGGACCATTTCATCCAAAGCAGTAATAGTAGATGCAGGGCATATATTGCCCATCTATGTGACCACCAGAAAGGAAACCTGTAGGGAAAGCCCAAAGTTGACAATGCATTTCAAGGTGGACAGGCAGCCTCGGGGCGGAAACTCAAAAGTGGCCGCTTCAATACGCTTAGGTAACCTGCCCAATATGCGTGCTGAAGTGGTCACTTGAGTTTCCGCCCGGACACCACAAACCTTCTTGTGCCATCTACGTCTGCCTTCCCCTTCCTCCCGTGGTATCGTGCAACACCACGAAGCAATTTCTAAACGCAGTCTATCATCTGTCCAACCCAGGATGCGCCACACTCCAGTGCATGATCCATGCCCAGCAACAGCTGTGTCTACGAGCCAGCCACAATTCGATTGTGCAATGACACGCAGACAACATGCAGCCATATCACAAGTACAACGCAGACCTCTGAACGGATCTACCATCGACGTGCATCTAGAGAGAGTCACGTCGTGCGAAGGTGAAATCATGAAATCGGGGTGTTATTCTAGGCCACAAATGGCCGGAGTAGTAGCTACCTAGCTCACCATACCAAGTCGAAATGAAGGGGTAAATCGCCCAACGGCCTCGATGCTCGTGTGCGAGGGTCCACATACCTCTACACGGAGTGAACTTGCTAGGAGTAGGCAGAACAAAGAAGCTAACAAGATCTTCCAAGTCATAAGCAGCTAGACCTTACCTAACACCTTACCTAACAGAACTGGACTACCAATTCCGACGTCTCGATCCAAAGCTCTTATCGGCAATTCCAAGCCTGCTTTTCGCTCGTCCGTGCTCCCCTTTATCATCGGATCGGGCACTCTCACACGCGGTGATTCCCTCCCAATCTCATCCGAAGCCACAGAATTACTTTTGATCTGCACAAGACGCCGTGCCTCATCTGTCAGCATTCGTGCGTCAACTTTCAGCCGAAAGCCCATCAGCAAACAAAATCCAGCTTCTAATCGGCCTAATTCCGTCCCAGTAATCCCTCCCACCTTTGCGAAGCGGTCATGAGGCCAACTGAGGTCTTCGAGGGCTTTTATAGCTACTCTTAGTCCCGCAAGCAAGAGTCTATGTACATTTCGTGTTGTAACGGGGCATATCTTTTCTTTGATAGCTCAGTAGGTAATGTAGTATGATGTGGCGAGGTAGATGGCTGTTGACATCGGACATTACTTATATGTCTGGATCAGGTAGTCTTCGAGGCTGATCGGCGGTGGGCGCTTCATAAAGGCCCGCCGAATCAAGGTTTTGCCCATGTACTCGTTTTCGTTTCGTTTCGTGAACTGAAGCTGAAGGCCCAGACCAATCGGTTGTTTCACTGATGTCCTCACGGTCAGTGACGCTCAGTTTCGAGACCCAGTACCTGTCTCGAGACAGTTATATAGCAAGACAAGGTCTCGTAGTCTTATGAGACGCAATACTATACTCGGCTTACCCGATCAGGTAATCCCGTAGTAGAGGGGTAGCTATTATTGTACTATACTATACTATAGCTTATATATATAAACCTCCTCGTCGCTCTTAACCTAGAAGTACGTAGCCTCGCCTAACTAAATAATAATATCATTTAGTAGCTAATTACGAAGCACCTTATATAACTTAATATTATCTAACTAAATCCGATTACGAGAGGGTAGTAGCAGCCTCTTCGCTAATAAAAAGACCCTCTCTACCTCTACTAACGTTACTAGTACTAATAGAAGGTTATAGGCTATTTAACGAAGCTATAGAGAGCTATAGATTACCTACTAGTTAAGTATATCGATATCTTAACGACTAGAGTAAAAGAGAGAGCGTTCTTTAATATAATCGATCTACGAGTTACCTATCGCTTAATTTAACGTACGAGCTATACTAAGCTAAATATTAAGAAGATTTCTACGCCTTAACGTTAATTAAGAGGTAGTATATTAGAGGTACTCCTTAAGACTAACTATATAAGAATAGTTAAAGCCTTAGAGGTACTTTAAGTAGGTATTAGCTATTATAAGGTATAGGGTAGTGTATAGTAGATAGGAGGATAGATAGAAGCCTATTAGGAATCCTAGTATAGCGAGGTATACTAGTAGTAGATCTAGATAAAGGTATAGTTAAGTATATAATATAAGTTAATTATAGAGAGTCTATCTAAATAAGTAGCTATAATTAAAATAGTATATATTCTTTACGTACTCTATATACTCTATCTACTCTACTACTAGAGTAAGTAGATCTAATAGAGTAGTCCTACCTTATTAGGCCTAGTTTAGGGAATATTCCTTCTAATTAGTTTATTAATTATACTAGTCGCTCGGCGGCTATATTTATCGAGTTTACCTATCTATAATTAGACTAGCGTATAATACTATCTCTCTTTAAGAATAGTTCTTATCCTAAGAATAGTCCTTAATAATAATATAAGAAGTTACTTACGCTCGCGTTATTATTATAGGTCTTCTTTAACGATATCCTCTTTCTATTCTTTTCGTATTTATAAGAATTTAAATAAATCGTCTACCCTCCGTTAAAAAGAACTTACTGATCGTATTGAAGACGCGAGTCTCCTAAGTATAGCGCCTTATACTAATTATCTAAATTCTCTCGACTCGTTTTATATCTAGTTAGACCGTTTAAAGAAGTGCTTAAGCTATATAAGAAAGAATATAAAATATAACGAGACTTTTTCGAGTCTAGAGTTTAATAGTTTATCGGCTTAACGGAAAAAGATTTAAGAGGCGTTATAACGGAACCGAGACCGTATATTAAAGATTACTATAGAGATAATCCGTCTCTAGCGTTAATAGGATAATCTAGAGCGATAATTAGATAATATATCCGAAATATAGAGTCGGATAATTTAGCGGAAGTCCGATACCTTAGAAGAGTTAGAGGCCGCTAAATAGGCCTAGTAGACAGCAATTAGCGGTTCTTACGATATTTCGCTTTTTACTTTTAATACCGATTAGTTCGAGTAGTTAGCTTCGTAGGAGTTAAGCTAGGGTTTTATCGATAAAACGCGGTAATAAACTCCTTAGGTATATATTCTACCGGTTCCTACGTATTTTCCGAGTCGTTATATCCTAACTATTTAACTAGGTATCTTAGTTTACTCTATTAGTTCTAATAATCTAAGATCTTATTAAAGTTATAAATTTCCTTCTTATCGTCCTTATTTAGTAGTAGCGATATCTAGAGTTTAGCGTTCTTTAGTACTAGTTTAAGAAGTACGATATAGAACGTTAGGTAAATCCGTATATTCTTTAGTAGGTCTAGAATAAATATTACTAGTCCTTTCTTCTTCTTAATCCTAAACGATCTAAGCTTTATATAGTCTAATTTCGAGCTTAGTCTCTTTATCTTAATATTTTTTCTAAGTAAATAAACGAGGTCCTCCTCTTCTAGAGTCGGTCCCGCGAGTCTTTTCTTATTTATATACTTTACGGATCTTTTCGTAAGGAACTTAAGGTTAGTTTTAAGTTCTTTATAGAGTTTATAGAGTAGTTTAACCTTAACTATTACTTTCTAGTTAGGTTAAGGCGAGAGTATATCCTCGAGCCTTAAATAAAATCTATAATTAGTATAAAACGGAGCTTTATTATTAGCTAATTTATAGTTATTAAAGTAGAATTACGCGATTAGAAGAAGTTCTACCTAATTATTTTAGCGATAGTTAATATATCCTCGAAGGTATTATTCGAGGGTTTAATTTATTCGTTCGATTAGACCGTTAGTTTAAGAATAGAACGATATTAATATCTTATACTTAGTTACTAATAGCTTTATTAGGGATTTCTAGAATTTAAATATAAAGAGTTTATCTTAGTCGAATATAATTTCTTTAGGTATTCTATAGTTTACGAAGACTATACGAAGGAATTCGTAAGTAAGGTCTTCGGCGATTAATAACTCGAGGTAGGGTTTAAAGTAGAAGTACTTCGTAAGTCTATCGGAGATAATAAGAATACTATTATAAGTTATACCTATAAGGGGCTCCTTTAACTTAAGTAGCTTTATAATAAAGTCTAGGGTAATTAATTTCTAAGCGCCTATAGGTGCCTTTAGGGGTTATAGTAGACTATAAGGTTTATATCTTTCGTATTTTATTAGGTTATAAGTCTCGTAATTCTTAATTTATCCTTTAACGTCTTTTCTAATCCCTTTCTAATAATAATTTCTAGTAATTAGTTTAATAGTTTTATCGATTCCTAAATATCTCGCTAGGGGATCGTTATAGTAGAGCTCGAAGGTCTCTTTTTAAAGCTCCTAGATTATAGTCTCGTTATAGTTTCTTTTCTTACTAATAGGTTCTAATATCGCGATTATAGGAGATCTATTAGGATTAGCGAGCAATATATACGTAAGGTAATCCCCTTTCTTTTATAGAATAGATACTAAGCTAGGTTTTAAGTTTTTTATATAGTCGAGTCTTCGGCTTAGGGTATTAGCTTAGCCGTTCTCTATACCTTTAATATAAAAGATCTAGAAACTATATATAGCTAATACTTTAGCTTATTATACTTACCTTTAATTAAGTTATTTAGTAGTATTCTAATATAATAGGTTCTTATAATCGAAGTATACCTTAATCGTATATTTAGGTCCTTTAAGGTATACTCTCTAATATTAAAGGCTTCGATAATTACTAAGAGTTCTTTATTATAAACGTTATAGTTTAGTTCTAGTTCTATTATTTTCCTAGAGTAGTAAGCGACTAAACGGACCCTTTCGTCGTTATAGACCTATATAATAGCGGTAGTAATTACCCTATTAGAAGTATCTATTTCTAAGATCGTTTAAAGGTCTAGGTTAAAGATAGTTAATAAGAGTACTATAGTAAAAGTATTCTTTAGTAGTATAAAGGCTTCTCGGGCCTTTATAGTTATAGCGAATATAATATTCGATTTCTTTATTAAATCTATAAGTAGTACCGCGATTTATAAATAGTTCTTAATAAATCGTTAATTAAAGTTAGTAAGGCTAAGAAAAGCCTATATATCCTTAATAAACTAAGGTTCCGGCTAGTTAAGTATAGCTTTAATCTTCTTAAAGTCTATTTATATTCCTTCTTAAGAGATAATATATCTAAGGAATTTAACTTCGAATCTATAGAACTTATACTTCTTTAGCTTAACTAGTAAAGAGTAATTCTTTAGTACCTATAGTACTTTCTTAACATAGGTAATATATTTATTATACGTTTTTAAGAAGATAAGAATATTATCTAAGTATACTATATAGAAAATATCTAAATAGCTAAGTAAAGCGTTATTAACTAGTTTTTAGAACGTAGCTAGTGCGTTAGTTAGGCTAAATAGTATAATATAATACTCGTAGAGTTTATATTAAGTATAAAAGGTAGTCTTCTATTCGTTATTATCCTTAACTTTAACTTAGTAGTAAGCGTCTTAAACGTTAATAGCTATAAAGAACTTAGCGCCTTAAAGGCGATTTTATAGTTTATTAAATTAAAAGAGTAAGTATATATCTTTAATAGTAATATCGTTAAGCTTTTAATAATTAATGTATAAGCGAAGACTTTCGTCTTTCTTTAGTACGAATAGGATTAGATATCCTACTCTTATATAGTCTAGGTTATATAGCGCGGCTCTAATATAGCCTTTTACTAAATACTTCTTTAGGTAGTCTTAAAGGGCTTCTTCTTCTTTACTTAAGAGTAGGTATAAGGGACTTACGTATAAGTACTTCCCTTCTTAGATATTAATTTAGTAGTCCTATAGTTTATATTTAAATAATACATTAATACTAAACTTTTCTTTAAATAGCTCTTAGAATTCTTTATATTTAATAGAATATTATACGAGCTCTATTATAGCTAATATTCTTCCTATAAGTCGTAATTAGATTACCTTAGTAAAAGGAATCGCTTTTCTAAAAGTATCGCTTTTATAGTTATATTAAGAAAATAGGAGTTTATTTCTACTCTAATTAATTTTTAGATTATAGATCTTTAACTATAATATTCTTAAAACGATATTGTATTTTATATTAACGATATTTAGCGAGAGTTACTCGCTATAACTATTAACCTTTAGGGTTATAGTATAAAGTTCTTAGTTTACCTTAGCGCAGCTATCTTAGGTAATACTAGAAAGGTTATAAGGAATTTCCTTATCCTTTTAAAATATAGCTAGCTTATTAGCTATTCGTTTATAGATATATATCCCTAAGGCTCTAGAATTAATAAGAATATTAACGTTCTAGTCGTTAAGTATACCGCTTAAGACGATATAACGTAAGTAGCTTAGCTCTATAGTATTTAGTTCTTCCTTTAGTATTAGTACGAGGTAGTAGGCGAGCTTAAAATTAAGGCTTAAGAAGTACCGCTTAGCGCTTTCTCTACTTATTCTTTTAAATAATAGAGGTATTTAATAATCTAGTAAGTATAGTTCTTATTCTTATAATTCTTAGGTTATTATTAAAAAGCCTAGTTAGCTTTCTCTCTACTTACTCTCTAATATCGTT